>SDBV01007084.1_pt1 | contig 15391 bp, 22 predicted proteins | sample 2277081 | NCBI WGS metagenome assembly SDBV01 (sample SAMN10402039, study PRJNA504765) | marine sediment metagenome | isolation source: marine sediment core GS10_PC15, 223 cmbsf | place: Arctic Ocean: Southern Knipovich Ridge | collected 2010
AGTTACTTTAATGGGTTCGCCGAAAGTGACAACCCCATCTTCAGCAATGACATAGGTAGCCTTATATGACTGCCGGTCCCGGTTATAGATAACTTCGGTTTCTGTCATATCCTCTATATAGGCATAATCTGAACTTTCAAGATTAAGATGAGTAACCAATGCCGCATCGAGAACAGCACGCCTGTTTTCCATAGATAGAGCTTCCCTGAGTTTACGTTTGGCTTCCATCGACTTAAATACTTTGGTACTGGTAACCTTTACAGGATCGCCATAAATCGGCTTACCCTTTTCATCCAGTTTGTAGTCAGCCTTAAATAGCTGGCCGTCCACGCTATAAACTACGTGGCTGTCAAAGACCTCTTCAACTATCAGGTCTTTGGGTATGACAGGTATCTGACCTATCTTATATTCCTGCCTCAAGCTATTCTGTAGCAAGGTCTGTTTTTCTTTAGCACTTATACTCATATCTCTTGCCTCCTTGGATTCCTTTTTATCCCACTGTGAATGGCATACAGCCACTCGCTGTGCATTATCTTCAAAATCATTCAGCATGGTTTCATCGCCCATGCACCGGGAAACAAAGTCATTCTCGTTTTCGTTTTCACTTGGTAATGGTAGGGGCATGATTATCTCCAATAAAAAAAGAACCGCAAACGATGAGTCGAAACTCAAAGCCTGCGGTTCCTCCGTTCAGCTTATATTATCTATTTAGTTGTTGTTATTTCAGTGCGGCCAGATGCCTTTCCTTTAACTTAGCCAACAATGCTTTTTTGAAATCAATATCTGTAGGGTCATTCGAATCTTTGACCTCACTATATAGTTTTCCTAAATCAAAGTCCGTCAAATCATCTAGCAAATATTCGCTCATCAAGGTTCCTCCTTAATCTAATTTGACCGTCCTCTCTATAGTCAGGAGCGTTACTTTGCCATTGCGTATCTGTATCTTGACGGAGCCATAGTCAATCGGCCAGTCTATCTTCTCAAGTTGCTTCTTGAGTTCAGTATCTTCTGTCGGACGTGGCCAAGAACTAGGCGGTTTTATCATCTCCTCAACCTCGCTGGAGCCACCGTGCATCGGCAGTCAGGATGCTGAGGAGGAGCATCAACCCCACCACTGAAAGATTGCCCTCTTGGTATCACTCCCTCTGCCTCATTACCCGAACAATCGTCACTCACCAAGTCATCGCCAGCTGTCACCCACTCCTTGCCGTCAATGCCCATATCCTTCATAGTGTCAAGGCTGGCCTCAGAAAGCGCATTGGCTGTCTCAGTGCGGGCTATCAATTCACTCCGATGCTTGCTCATATCGGTAAAGGTATTCCGAATATCTCTAGCCAATCCGGGGACACCTCGTTTATTCTCTATCCCCTGACTAATGGTATGGGCTAGGCGTCTCTTTGTCTCGGCATCCATCTCCGTGACCATGGAAGCCGCGTGCTTCTCAGCCCAGTTTATTGCTTGACTAATCGGTGGTCCTTCAAAGGCTATCGGCACACCACCCTTAGTCTTCCCCCAGGTTATCATCTCGGCCTGACCGGATATATAGGTCTCTGCAATCTGCCCGGATATCTCAGCTTCTATCTTCTTATCGAAACTCGCCAGTATGGGGTTGAGGATGTTTTCAACGTCTTTATTTAGTGGCATTTATTCCTCTGTTGGTGAATCTTAATGGTATAACCTGACCCCTTGGCACATAATTACTAGAATATACTTTTATTCCTTTATACGGGGGAATCATCACTAGGCTTTTATTGGATATTCCAGTAATCATCGTCGTGCCAGCCTCTACTTCATCTAGGTCTTTAGGATTAACCGCAACCCCAACCACTTCATTATCCTTCTCGAATGCCCCTAACTTCTTAATCGCCTTGTCAAGTATATCTAATGTTAGTTCTCCTACCATCGTCTACTCCTTTTCGACATACCTGTTATAGATAGCCTCCAGCTTTTGGTAAGGGAAGGCATTAGCCAGGGAGTCAAAGTATTCAGCCATGCTCTTTTCAAGCCTTCGCTTTAGCTTCTGATTCTTTGGGCTACTCTGGCTTGCCGGTATCTCCGCTTCAAGTAGGGTTATTATCTGGTCTAGCTCCGCTAGTAGGCTCATCATTATCTCTCCGGTCTTTAAGGTGCTTCTTGCCTATCTTTGAATTTTCTCGATGATTACTATTGCATCGAAGGCAGCGATATTCCCCCGGCTTAGGTTCGAGTGTTGCATCGAGAGTAGGTTTTGCAGGCTTAGGCGCCATATTTATTTTTACTATCACAGACTCAGCTTGCTTCGCCTCTTTTAACCTCTGCGCTGCTGCAACCCTGTCCTCTTGAGCTTTTGCTCTACGGGCGCTTTCTGCGTGCTTCTCAGAAACTTCCGCTTTCGGTAAGCCTCTTGGGTTGCACTCTTGGCAGGGCTTCCCATCTTTCACTGTGGCATCCTTGCATTTAAGACAAGCAAAGGGCGATTCTTTGCTACCCTTAACTGGAGTAACATTCGCCTCACTCTCAGCAATGGCTCCATCGGCGTTGTGCAAGTAAGCCTCTACCATACTTGGGCTCAGGCTCTCCCAAGGTATATCACCCTTGCCGGCTAATTCCTGTGCAATCTGCAAGCGCTTCTCTGTCATTGAATTCCTCCCTTTATCTATATTTATCCAGTCCTTGACTAGAAGACTTCTACCCCTAGATTGGTAGCGGAGGTGGGATTTGAACCCACGACCTCCGGGTTATGAGCCCGACGAGCTTCCACTGCTCTACTCCGCGATTCCGCCACCAGTAAGCTTATCCTTTGTAATCTTTTATTGCTTCCCTGAATTGCTTTAATACTTTCACTAAAGCAATAGATGGATTACGTTCAGCCAACTCAGGCAGATTATCTATTACTTCTTGTGGGTCGTTTATACCCAGAATCATCAGTGCTACTTGCTGCACGTCAGGCGATGAAGCAAACTCGGGCATAACATTAATGACTTTAACTATAGCATCAGCAACCAGCGCTACATCCGCAGGAGCGATGGGCGGGAAGACGCGGTCAACATACCAATTTTTTGGAGGTATATCGCTATGCGCTAATACAACCTCATCAATGTCCTGGTAAGCATCAGCCCAGACAGCTTGATTAGATTGAAACATCTTCGTTACAGGCAGTTCGGCGGTCTTGGCCGTAGCCAAGTTGCCAATCGAGATATCCCCGAAGTATTGCTCTGGTAAACCAACGGCAGCCGATATCATCAGCTTTATCATCCGGCCATCTTGATAAGCATTCCGAGCACTACTATCGGCCTTAATTGGCGTAGTATCTGACCCTAAATTCTCTAGTAAGATACTAGCTGCTTGAGGCGTCTTATCATGGGTCTTGCCCTTGATATTGTCTACCGCAGTTTGACCGCCCTTTACTTTGGTCCGCCAGGCGAACCGGGTCAGAGCCAGCATTATAGCTACCCGCGATGCAATAAACTTCTTGTTATACTTCAGGTAGAAATGGGCAGGGAGTAATAGGCCCGTACCACGTTGACCCAGAGTACGAAAGGGCAGATGGTAAACTAAAGCCTCTTCTGTTTTCTGGATATCTTTACCATTCGCATCCTTAGCACTTTCATCTTTAACATTCGTGGTACTACGATAGTAAGATATATGCGTTTTGTTTAGTTGGTCTGTCCAATCCCGCCTGTAATACCTTACATTCTCAATATCGTCGATATCGGTAATGAACTCAGTTATCTCAAGCGGGTCGATACGCCTGATAGTAGCCTCATCTTTGACGCCTAAGAAGATGGCGAAGAATATCTCCCCGTCCACCAGGAGCTTGTCTGAGGACTTACGTTGCCCTTTTGCCCCTAAGACAGTGCGGTTCATCGGGTTATCCCAAAATGCTTCCAGTACCTTTTGGGCACTATCATCTTCTGCCTGCCATACCATGCCTTTACCGAAAGTATAATCAGTCCATAGGCGGATCGCCTGAGTTGCCATGGGGTCAGTGTAATAGTATACCCTGGACTCTTTTACGGCCAGTATCCTGGTGGCAGCCAGTATACCTTCGCCGGAGGTTGTAGTTAAATTTATCCAGCCTTTATCCTCAAGAGCTAACTCCTGCTCAACGCTAACCGTAGCTTCCCTGAGATAAGATTGGAACATCGGGTCAGGCAAGGCTTCTCGCAATAACCTGCCAACTGCCTCAAATTCATTCATAATTCATTCCTTAACGGCTCCGGTGCAACTTCATGTGCCAGTGACCATCATTTATGGTCTTTGCTTTAGTCCGGCTATGACCCATACTATGAGGTATCCCTGGCGTTCCAGCAGCTGGCGCCGAGGCGGACATTATTTTCATAAGATTCTTTACTTTCAATGCTGCAGCAATAGCGATTAAGAATGGCATCCGTGCTAAGTTACCCATTTCCGTTCTCCTTTTACTCCGGTGCTAGATTATACCCATATAGTCGAACACATAGTAAATGGCTAGAGCTATCAAGATGGCCTCAATAGCTCGCCAGATTAAGCCTGAGACTACTTGGTTAATCTTCTTCACTTGAACCCCCCGTTATTACTGCTTCCGAATATCAAGCAAAGCACTACAAACACTAAGAGGGCGATTACGATTTCCACTATACAGCCCACGCCCTTGAATACAGGAGATTGTACTTGCCACTTGCTAGAGGGCAGTCAATTTGGAATACAGGACCAGGCGAATTACGCCCGAGCCATGTTCTTACTTCACAGACCGGGACAGGACAGATATTGCAGTTAATCAGCGCAGTCCCGCATCTGCAGCAGACTATATTACCACTTGTATCTTGAGTACAAAAACAATGGATATGCTCACCAGTAGTCATATTCTCCACCACTTCGGTTTAATGATATACCAGGCAAACCGTAACCTTGCTTTTAAAGGCCATTGCTCAATCGCCCTGAGATATTCGAACCAGTCACGCTTGCTATATTTCCTAATCTTCTTAGCTACTTGACCGTTCATAGTTCTCCTTTTACAACAAGTCAGCTAAATCGGTATCGAATTCCTCCATCTCTTGTATGGCATCATAGACTACTATTTCCTCTTCCGGCTCTCGGTCAAGATAGCCTACTAAGCCATAACGCCGGCCATCCATACCGTGAGAGAACGCATGAGTTGTTTTCTCCGTAAGCACCCCATTCTTATCAGGAATATAGCGATAATTCCTTTGCTCTTTAATGCAATTAGTCGACCCTATGTCCCAGAACTGTTTATACTGCCTTACTTTCTGATGCCCGTACTTTACACTACCCGGACCTTTCGGGCATGCCTTGATATTGAACCCATAGGCTGCTATCTCATCGATAGACTTCGGCTCTGCCGCATCTGCGAATATCTCATCATGGTGCCGTACTAAGCCGAGCTCATCAAACTTGAGAGCTATCATATCGTTAGTAAGCCCTTTCTCATATATAAGTTGCTGACTATAAAGATTATCCTCTCTGATTCGATTCCGTATCAATGCGGTTATATCGAGAGTGTAGCCAAAGTCTAAGCCATAAAATTCTTCATTGCATTCTGGCAACTCATTAATAATAGTAAAGACAGGATAGACTAGCCCTTCAACCTTGCCAAGCTTCCCAAGCCCATAGACATTCCACCAGTTAGGGTCCTTGCTCCTATTAGACTCTATATTGTCTACTACGCTCTGTGGGATAACAGCAATAGCGTCAAGGTAAGTCGAATGGATATACTTGCTAGTCGGTTCAGTCATCCAGCCAGGGACCATCTTATCGCCTGACATGTACTCATAGACCCAGAATTCCGATACTGGATTCCAATCTACAAAAGTAAATACGTTAGTTCGGATATCAAGCCCTCTAGCTGCATCCCACGGGATATTGTTGCCTTCGTTTAGAAAGAGAATATCCCGCCTAGGTCCGCGAACCTTCCCTACCTCATCAGCCCCAAAGAACTCTATAGCCCCTTTCCCTGGGACAGTATATACATGCTCAGACATATTGTAATTAGGATTCTGATTCTGCGACTCTCCGAGGATATTAAAGAAATCCCTTATAGCTCCCCGCTTGAGATGAGGTAAGGACTCACTGACTACCGATATTAAAAGCTTCTCAGTCATCGCCAGGTAGATTAGTACCTGGAGGATTGACCATGTTTTACTGGATGATGTCCCGCCCTCATTCAGCGCTCTCCTGACCCCCGTTGTCTGATATGCTTTCAGGTTGCGTTTGAAGATGTTCGTTATCTTGAATTTCATCAGAAGCTAATTGAAGTATTCTCCTTTTGGTCTCCTCATCCATATCCTGGAAGATAATAGTAAGTGAACGATTGTCAACAACCGGCGCCCCTTCGGCATAGACCTTATCCATCCTGTTCAGTATATCAATCGCCCGGATAGGATCATGAAGTTTTATCTTGGTTATTACTGCATCAGCAGCTTCATCGTCATTGACTTCAGTCCGGCTAGTTACCCCTTGAAGCGCCGCGCTCTGTGTCTGCTCAGGCCCGATATTTATCCAAGAACCATCAGGCCCGGCTGTCATGAAGTCACTCATTCTAGCTCGGAGTATCTCAGTTAGTTTCTGCTTACGTTCTAAGACGTTAGCAACAGAGGCGTCTTCAGCTACTTGGCGCAGTTGGTCAATCCTAGCCCGAATATTAGGTTTTAGTAAGTTTTCCCTACCTATGACGGCAGCCGTCTTGGGAGAGTAATTCGCTATGCGAGCCGCTTCACTGGCATTTCCCAGCTCAAAGTATTTAAGGCAAAATGTCTCCTGTTTCTGCGTTAGTCTCATTTATCCCCTCACGTATTATTCCCCCACTTACCATGATCCTTCTTTTGATATTCATCCTTCAAGGCATAGAGCTTTATAGCTTGAGTAGTATTTATCCCTAGTGCCTTGAGGTAAGTAATAGCCCCTTGTTGTGCTTTGTATTCATCTGGTCTGAAAGCTAGCATCCTACTCCTTGAATGGGAGAAGCCCGACTCGATGGCCGGGCTCCTCACTCTTTGGAATCTATTGTTGCGTCTACCTTCTGCTATCTTATACTAAAATATATTCACTTATTTGTCAAGTCCGTAGCTAAATCATGATAATCACCCCCTTTTTCGTAGCTAGTTCCATTTTTGAGACTAGATGGTGCATCTGAGACTAGGGAAAATCAGCTATATTTTTGTCTAAAAACATATCACCGCCGATTGCTGACTCAGCTTTCTCTAAGTTCATCACAGCTACTTTAAAATATTCAGGTTTTAATTCTATTAGCTTAGCCTTGCGTCCTAGTTTAACTGCCATATATGCCTCGCTGCCGATGCCCCCGAAGGGCGTTAATATAGTTTCGCCAGGATTTGAATATAGCTTGATACACCTCTCAATTGTACCTAGTTGTAATGGGCATATATGCTTCTCATCATCCGTCCCTCTAGCGCTATGAAACTGTAGTGTTTCTGTTTCACGTATTCCCAACCAGATGCCATGTGCCCATTCTATCCAAGTCTCATTATCCAATTCGCCATTTATAACAGGGGTAATAGGTATAGCGTTTTCCCCCGGCTTCTTGAATATCAATATTTGGTCTATCAATGCGGGCCTAGAATCAGCACTATCTTTGCGGAGTTGAACAAACAATAGGGCTTTGCTTTTAACCCTGATAGCTTGTGATTGGGGATTCTTTTGAACAAACGCTCTGCCAGTAAATATCCATCCCTCTTTTTCGTAGGACCTTATAACTTCGCCGGGGAAGTCTCTCAAACCTATATACCCATCACGCTGCGCCATAGCTGGTATATCACTTGTATGAACACAAGTCAATCGCCCAGGCTTTGTCACCCTGAGAACTTCACAAATAATAAATTTATAATGGTCAAAGAACTCTACCCAATCCCGGCTATTCCCTAAGTCTCTCTCACTAGACGTATAGGTGAATAAATCTGCAAATGGAGGGGAATATACAGACAGGTCAATACTATCTTCCGGCATTTCCTTCAACCGCTCGCAAGCATCACCAAGCATAGCTACCCAGTTTTTCCCATTTATGGTGTCCTCTTTATATTCATTTCTTAATTCTGATTCCATACCAAGTTCCTCTTTCTCATAAATTCTTATTTTTTCTATTAGCTTTTTCTTTAACCTTTTAGCCATCCCATCCTTACGCAAGATATTCTGGTATATCTCAGCTTCTACCTCATGAATAATCAAATAAACATTTACAGGTTGAGTTTGACCATATCGCCACTCCCGCCGAATACATTGGTAAAAAGTCTCCCATGAGTCGTTAAGTCCTAAAAATACCATGTTACAAGCATTTTGAAAGTTCATCCCGAAACCTGCTATTTTTGGCTTTGTAACGAGCATTTTGACTTTTTCATCTTGAAAGTCCTCAAGAGTTTTTACTTTATATTCAATGCTATCAGAGCCTTTTACCTCAGTCGCTCGAAGTAATGCCGTAGCTTCTTTACTTTCACTATCTAATCCACACCATATAATCCACTGGTTATCATCTGAGACAATCTCCTTCAACTTATCTAACTTACCTTTGAGTGTAGACCTGCGTACCTTTACCCTATCGGTAATTCCATGTAGGTGAGTAAATAATAATTGGTCGTCAGGCTTGTATTCACTGTGAATATAAACCGGAGTAATGTTTAGTGGCGGCAATATATATCCATCATCTTCATAGCCTAAATCTGATGGCTTGGTCATAGTGATTGCCCATGATGCGAGCCACCTAAAGAAAGAATCCTCCGCATGATGCTTTAGTCTCCACTCAGTACCGCCTTTATTAGTGCCCTTCTTTCTGTATGCTTTGCCATCGACAACTATTGTATATTCTTTATTAGCATTTACAAAAAACATGGCTAGCATTTCAGATTGCTTGCAAATACCTAAAAACTCAGTATGATTGCCTAATTCTATATAGTCATTGGGTGCTGGTGTAGCAGTACAGCATAATTTGTAATTTACAGTAGAACAGAGCTCAGTCAATTTCTGCCTGGTTTTCCCTCCAATAGATTTGAGTATACTAGATTCATCCAGTACAATAGCCTTAAACTGTGAGTAATCAAACTGCTCTGCTACTTCATAATTAGTAATCCATAATTTGTTATCATTGGTTACCTCAGCCTGGCTACGTACATACTTAATATTAATATCAATCTTCCTAGCCTCTCTTACTGTCTGGCGGGCTACCGATAATGGAGCTATAATTAAGGTATTTTCCCCTAAGAGTCTAGCCCATTCTAATTGAATGAAGGTCTTGCCTAAACCAGTATCTAAGAATATGGCACATCTACCCTTGCGGCAAGCCCATTGGACTATACTCTTCTGCCAAACAAACAACATATTATGGATAGAATTCAGAGATACCTCCCGCCCATAATTGACCATCTTATATTGCTTGCTGTTTAAGAACTGCTCATAATCTGACATTCAATCTTCTCCCGAAAGTCCAATCTTAACCTTCCCTTTGCCTCGAGCTTTCTTGAAATCTTTGTAACTGAGCCCTTCCCATTTCTTTGTATCTTGCCACCTGCGATTCGGCCCGCTCGAAATATACTTGAGCGCGCAATTAGCCCTTTTTGTAACAGACCATACCGGTATAGAAAGGTATTTAGAAATTGTCTCATCGCTCTCATTCCAACATTCAATCATTAAGAGTATCAAGCCATCCAGCCCGCATTTCTCTAACCGGATTGATAACTCAGCTACGCATTCTATTGGTGTCACAAAGGGGGCTTTTTGCCCTACAGGGACCTTGCCCATCGGTCTGTTGTCGATATTACCCGCAGGGTCAACCGGCCAATATCCACCCCGCAAACTATCTCGATACTGAAGTAGCCATAATATAGTTTCTTTGTTAAAATAGACTTCTCTTGGAGTATAGAATGCTTTAATCAACAAAGTAGCTATCTCCGAAATATCGTGGCCTCTCTCTTATAAGCTTATCTATCTCCTCTACTGGCTCGATTTCTGTTTCTACTTCGACAGGATTCCTTTGCTCTATAACAATATCAAGCTTAGTCCCGTAAGTCTCCCACTGATACTTCATCAAACTTACAAGGCTCTCGGTAGATATTAATTCCCCTAGTGGCCATTCGTTCTTCGGAATCTTCTTCATAACTCTAGCCCCCTACTTATTACTTAACCACCAGTCAAACATCTCATCGCCTGTCCGAAATTGATATTTGTAGGGATTGCCACGCTTTGATATATTGCCCCTTGAAAGTCTATCATCAACTATCCTCTGGCAAGTCCTACGCCACAAGTACGCAATCTTTGGGAAGTATTCCATTTCAAATAAGCGCTTCTTATAATTCGCAACTGGGCACATAATACAACCTAACCTATCAAATCCCTCGCTGTATAGGGAGCAGAAAGGCAGGTTATAGGTGTGTATGTATTCCCAGACTTCACTCTTTGTCCATGTGATTATAGGTCTAATGAATATCTTATCTACCTTTGGATACCGACTATGTTTCTCAAAGCATTTTTGTTTGTTTCGTGTGCTACTTTCTTCACTTCGGCTTCCAACTAATAAGACTTGACCTTCACCACCAGCCTCTTTAATATATTCACAACACCATCTATTTTTTCGTGTTGGCAAACCTTTATCAACAACCCAATTCCAAAAGTTGCGGGCATAATAATCCCAAATAACATCAGGGTGGTACTGCCTTATGTATTGATAGATAGCTGGTGGGTCAAAGGGGCTTACACAATAATGCCAAACAACTTTAATTCCTGCTTCCTTTGACAACTGCTTAATACATACACTATCCTTGCCCCCAGAGAACGCCCCATAGTACGGCTTATCAGGGTTATCATAGGCTTGCAATAAAGCGATTGAAGTCTCTATCTTATTCAAGCCAGAAATCATATCAATATCAAATATCCCCATAACCCCTCTCATCATATATTACCTGGTACTTCTTAGGCATTCTGCTCACTCCTCAGATGCTTTACTTTATGGGTATAGTAAAGTATCAAACTAGCCTGGTCAGGCTTATTCCCGGGTCGGGACCTACTAAGCAGCATATTCCACTTCTGTTCTCCCAGATGCTTCTTAAAGAACTCCTCATGCTCATGCGGATGGTGCTCTAAATACTGGTGACACCCGAAGCAGAGCCCGATACAATTATCTTCATCCCACCTGACAGACTTGCTAGTTCGACCGTGATAATGAGAGCAATCAAGATACTTATAAGCCTCATATACCGAGCCATCTTCTTTCGTACTATCGTATTTAAGCGCGAGACACCGCTGACAACCGCCTACTAAGTCAATAGCTCGGCGCCGGATATACTCAGAGAATAACCTATCGAGTGGGCCTGTTTTCATCGCTTCCCCCAATCTATCACCCATACCCATGGACTAGAGCCCCAGCTATAGCCGCGCTTGGCATTGATGGAGTCCCATAAGTCCATAAACCAGAATACGCCAGCAGAAATACCAAAGGGGTCATATCCTTCTGCCAAGATATCAGGGGGGCTTATCTCCTGCACCCTCTCAACCCTAATCCCAGTAATCACACGGTCTATCCGTGAAGCCCATCGGGGCATGAAGATTGAGGGTCGCTTGAACCATCCAGGGGTATTCCTAATTTGATTAGTTTCAATAAGACACTGAGGGGGGTTATCAAGGTAAGCTACATCCCTGTTATCGGATTTGAATGTCCACGCCTGTTTCCCTGTCTTAGTCAAGCCGTTCTTTACCCACCTACCCCACCTATAATGAGTCTCCTTGATATAGAACTTATCGCCTACTTGACCATAGGGGCAATTAATCCCACAATAAGGAACCCACAAAGCTCTATGCCTCTTGGTATCAAGGCCAAACGGCCCGATTAAAGGTGGTTTGCCAGTGAGTTTGAAAAAAGCTCGCTTCCCCTTAATTTCAGTAAATGTATATTGGGTAGGTGCTTTAATCACCCTTCTTGTTTGAGTCTTTCTGCCATCAAGGATAGCCTTCACGTTCTCCGTGTTCATCAAGATTGGTCGCTCTTTCATCTATCTCCCTTTGTAGTATTCTGGAGCATCAAGGGCAAGGACCCGGCACCATGATTCTCGCTGAAGCCGGCTAGAAATCCGGCCCTCATTATCCCCTGTCAAGTTGCTCAAGTCTTTATTTGAAGTAACAACAAGCGGTAGACCTGAGATTCCCCGAAAGTGAATTATTGTCTGTAGCTGCTCTTGACCCCAAACAGTCGGCGCTTCTACTCCAAGGTCATCCAGGACTAAGAGCGGGATATTGCATATTCTGTCAAATGCTTGCCGGTAGGACCGCTCTCCTTCTAACTCGAACCCATCTCGCAATTCCTTCAAGAGAAGCGGAACAAAAGTATATCGAGCAGCCTTACCTTTACTGAGCCAGTAATGGCAAATGGCTATTGCTAGATGAGTCTTTCCGCGACCGACTTCGCTCAAGAATGTTAGCCACCGGATATTCCCTAATTCCTGAGCTAATTCTCTAGCTACTGTTTTAGCAACCTTCAAGCTTAAGCTTCGACTATCATCAAAATTGGCAAAGGTCATGTGTTCACTTTTTGCCGGCAGTTGGCAATATTTCAACACCGACTCCTTTCGCTCCCGGTTTATCCTTTCCGCTTGACACCGGCACGGAACAACTTTCCCGAAATCAGGATGCCCTGCCTCTCGCATAGGATGAACACAGCCAAAATCTTTGCATATCTGGCAGTTATACTTCTCTGCTACTTTGCGACCTGATACTGTTTTTGATTTGGTCAATCCCTGTTGCTTTAGAATATCGCCCACCCGTTCCACTTTGATCCCCTTTTTCCTTTTTTATCTCCCGTGCCTTATCCATCCAGTTAAGAAGAGCTAGTTTAGGACGCTTTAACTTCCGACCCCCTTCACTCCAATAAAGGTGAAACTTCCTTAGTTCGTAATCAAAATTAAGGTCAGAATATTGAGGTCTTAGCTCCTCAATGTATTCATTAAAATCCATCTTTATTATTTCGGGGGAGATTACCTCCTTCTCCCCCTTTCTTTTGTATAGTTTCTTTTGTATAGTTTCTTTTTTCTTTTGTGTGACACGTGAACTGCTAACTTTTGTTGACTGTTCAGCTAACTCTGGTTGACTGTTCAGCTTACTTTGGTTAGCTATACTGCTAACTTTACTTGTTGACTGTTTAGCTAACCGTGACCACTTTTCCCAATCCTTTTGGAAGCCGATATGCTTTCCATTCCGTGTAATTATATTTGCTCCTTGCAGCATCTTTAAGCATCGAGAGACAACGGCCTTGCATAATCCAGTAGCTTCTATTATCTGAGAGTTAGCTATATAGTCAACTTTTTTATGAAAGCCGTATGTCTTTCTTAGTACGACCATTACTATCTGCCATTGGTTAGGGGATAGATATAATCTTGCTAACTTCTCTAATATCTCATTTGCTATCTGAGTATGGCCATTTTCAAGCTGTGGTTTAGCCATATAGAATATTACCTCATAGTGGTTTTGTAGTTTGAAAGTGGCACAAGCGGCATACATACGCTTGTAATTTACGAGTACCAGCCTTGGTATGGTGGTACCGGAACCCTGACTTGCTCAGCTCCTTGTTTTTGCATCGAGGACAGGTCAAATTTTGTGTGCTTTTATCTGGTGGTCTACCTATCAATTTATCCATACTATTATTCTAAAACAAAATAAAAGATTAATCAAGTGCTGACATACTGACACCTAGCAAAGTACCTTATCCTTTTCTTAGAATCTGGCCGACTCGCTGTTTGCTGATGCCGTAGACTTTACCAATGTCTCGATGCGATTCTTCAGGATGACGCTTGGCATACTCTCGCAGCTCTGCATTTCTCTTTCTCAAAGTATTTGGATATTTCATGATTTTATCTTATCCTATTGACTAGAGAATTGTCAAGTCTTTTTTAAATAATGCTTCCTGGTGATATCGTATATTATCCGGTCTCTTAAATAACCCGCTACTGTCGCCGGCGCATGATGCTTGGCGATACGGCCCTCAACTATTTCTATAATCTCATTAGGCAATCTGAGGCTTATTACTATAGTCTTACGACTTGTACCACTCATCAGGCTCTTAACTCCCTTAGATTTTGATTCTATGGCTTGGTGTATATACTTTTATCGTATTGTCAAGTCTTTTCTTCTTCATATTTCTGTATAGCTCTTGTTACTTCATCCCATATTCTAAACCTTTTTACATTAGGATGACTGCTAAAAATACAAGTATCAATCGCTTTGCCAAGGAGCCAAATAGGGATATCTATTCCAATGGCTATTCCCATCTCAACTAAAGCTCCTCTATAATTGTAGTCGAATTGAAAAATGCCGAGGTAGATATCAGCGTCTTTGACGCCTTGTACATCATCTAAGCAATATAATTGCGGATAAGCTCCATCGCTATATTTATGGTCGGTCCAATCACAAGTGATTTCACAACCAAGGATCCTTAATTCTTCCATAAACCTTGATATCCTTACTCTTTCTTCAAACTTACCAGCTACATACACTTTCATTTTGGCATCTCCTTAGACTTAGCTCTATCAAATACAACTTTAATAAACTGGCAGTTCATACAAAGAGTCTGGTATCCTTCTGGTAAATCAGCTAACTTCAACCACTTGTAAAACCTATATCCGTAGGCATTTAGTTCTTTTCGGTGGCTTTTACCACCGGCGTTGATATGGTCTATACTCAAACAGGCAAGGCGAGATTCACCGCATTGGACACAAGCCACTCTACCTTTACCATAATGACCGAGAACTTCTACTTTAAGTTCTACTCTCCATTCCTTTTCACGCTGTTTCCCGACTTCTTGATACCAGCGTTTCATATATGCTTTGGCTTTGTCACTTACCATCTGGAATCTCCTGCCTTAATCCCCATTTGGAATAATAATAGTCTGCTCTATGTTCCTTCATCAATGGCTGTAAGTTATTCTTCAAAAACACTGGAATACCAGCCTTATCAGCAGCCTCAACTATCTCCCTGACCCACTCTATCTTAGGTGGCTTGTATGGCTTGGTCTGAGCACCGATGATGAGCCAGTCTAAGTCCCCAACTACTTCGTGGGCAGTAATCATCTTGAGGCTGTCTGTTGGGTCTGGGTCAGTGAAACTATCCAGTAGAGGTTCGGCACTAATATACTTAACAGTAGCCTTTATTTGCCCTAACCAATACATAGCTTTGTGAGCCATTTGCCAATTTGTAGCCGTCACCTCTACCCAGCAGTTATCAGGGAAGGGCGAGAACTTGGCTAGGTTCTGAGGCTGTTTGGTTAAGAGGTAAAAGCGGTCATCAGGGCAACAGTATATTTCCTGAAGTACCTTACCTGTCCATTCTTCAGGTATCCCGATACCAAATAAATCACTCATGTCACAGACGAAAATACCCTTTGGCTTACCAGTTCCTATACCAAAATACAACCTCTCCGGCCAGAAGC
>SDBV01007086.1_pt1 | contig 15390 bp, 10 predicted proteins | sample 2277081 | NCBI WGS metagenome assembly SDBV01 (sample SAMN10402039, study PRJNA504765) | marine sediment metagenome | isolation source: marine sediment core GS10_PC15, 223 cmbsf | place: Arctic Ocean: Southern Knipovich Ridge | collected 2010
TTTCCAGGTGGGCCGTGCTTGCCAGGATGCGGGCGCGGAAGGCGGCCGCGTCGCGCGAGTGAAACTCCACACACTGCCGAAATGCCTCCAGCGCCTCGTCGATTTGGTTCAGCGACAGCAGTGCTTCACCCAGATGAACCAGTGCCCGGGGTTGTCGTTGCGATTCGTTTTCCACGTACTTCCGGAACATCCTAACGGCACTGCGGTAGTCTTGTCCGCGCAGACAGGCGTTGGCGCCGTTCCAAAGGTGGTCCGGGTATTTCCTGGTGGCGACCTGGAGTTCGGCCAGGCGCCGGTAGACGCGTCCGGCGCGCCGCATTTGTTCGCGCCCCAGACGGCGAACCGCCTCAGCTTTGTCGGTGGAGAGCTCGGCGGACCGGGCCAGCAAGGACTCACCCCAGGTGCGATGCACGTCGGCCGTCAACTCCAGCGTGCGCACGTTAGAAAACAGCGGATATAAATGCCCGGTCAGTTGCAGTCCGATCACGAAGTTCCGCGTGTCGAGATAGTGTTGGTAGGCGGCCATCGTTTCGGATCGCAACTGGTCGAGTGAGAGCCAGGGGTTGCTGAAGTTTTCCGGGTCGGTGACCCCACCCAGCACGCGGCGATAGCTGGCCAGGGCGTTCTTCTGGCGCCCCAGGCGCCGCGAGATTTGTGCTTCGCGGAAACTGGCGGCCAATGCCTCCGGGGTGTCGGGATACAGGTCGTAGATCCGTGCGAACTGATCCAGGGTGGCGCGGTCGTCACCCGTCTCCAGAAAGCAATTGCCGATCAGGTACATCGACTTGCGCGTGGCCTGCGTGCCGAGCGTGTCGCGTCCCTGGGCCAGACGCAGGGTCTTGATCGCCTCTTGGTACTTGTTTCCGGCTTGGAGCTGATCTTCCGCGGTGGCGCCGGACTTGTTCTTCAGCGTCCGGGCTTCGTGCATCAGCACGCGGCCACGCATGATGATCGCCTCGGCACGATTCCTGGCCTCCGGGGGGATCTCGTCCAAGGCGGCCATGCACTCGGGGATCTTCTCCAGGCGGAGTAGAATCCGGGCCCGCTGGAGCAAGCCCTGGTGGCGAATCTCGCGCGGAAGCCCGCGATCGGCCAGGAAGAGGGTATTTTCCGCCAAGGACCTATCGAGTTGGGGGTTGGCATCGTCCAGATAGGCACCGGCCAGCAGTCGGTGGATCTCGGTTTTCTTTTGCCGGTTGACTTTCAGGGCTTCCAACAGGATTGGCCGACTGGCCGGAATCTGTCCGCTTAGATACAGGCTCTTTCCCAGAAGGTACAGGCCTTGGGCCCTGCGCCCAGCCGGAAACCCACGGTCGCGGGCTTCCTCGAGATACCGGGAGGCCGCCAGGTAGTAGTTTGTGGCGTCCTGGCCCGGCGCCGCGTCGGCTTCGTAAACCGCTGCCGCCCCCAGCGCGAACACCGGGCCGCCCAACTCCTCCATCGAAAGCGTATCCTGCCGTTGGAGCTTCTCGGCCATCTTGCGGGCATCCGGATAGGATCCCTGGTCCAGGGATTGCAGGACCATTTCCAGCGTCGCCGGCTCGCCGAGCGGGCCGTGCGAGACGATCAAATAGCGGGCCAGCACCACGCACGCCACCGACGCCAGGCACGCGCCGATCAGCAGACCGGCACGCAGCCGGTTGGCCCTCATCCAGGCCAGCATGGCGCGGCCGGAACCGGCCAGCGACTGCCATCGTCGCCGGAGCGGCGACTGCTCGGATTCGACGTCTGTGCGGTTTTCAGGCGGCATACGAAACCTCCGGCCACGGCCGTGCTTGGCCGCACCGTTCGATCATGCGCAGCACGGCAGAACGGTCACGGCTTGGAAACTAAAGCGGCCACCGTCAGGCCGGTACTGCATGCAGGCGTTGGTGCAAGGACAATTGTCTGGAATTGAAGTTCCGCCGCACGCGAACCTGGAGCCGGTACGGCTCCGTGGCCGCAAGGAGCGGGACGAAAACGAGGAAAAGGTCGGCGGTATGTACTCGAAAACACGCCACGTTGTCAATGCACATTTGGCGTCTCTGCCGGGGCCACCGCCGCCGGGGGGGGCACTTAGGGGCGGCCGATGAATAACTTCAGCGTTCGGGGTGGCTGGCGGCTGAGTGCAGCGAAGCCCCAGGACGCCGCAAGCTGGGGCACCGCTGCGCTATGCCCCAGCCACCCTCCGTCGAAATCGGGAAGTTATTCATCGGCCACCCCTTACCTGTAGACATGCCGCGGAGAACAATGGATAGTGTAGGTAGGAATCAGGTGATCTAGAGCCGGTCTTACCCGCCGGGACGTACCCCCAATCGACGCCAGCACTCATGCCGCGTACTGCCGCTGTTTGCCTGCTGCTGACGGCCATCCCCCTTGGCGGTGGGGTGGTGCGCGCAGCCGAGGGTGGACCGGGAACCGAAACCGATCCGCAACTGCTCCGCGCCGAGGTGGTCCGGTTGTTGGAGCAGTTGGATCACGACCGGTTCGACGTCAGGCGCCGGGCGGAGACCGCGCTGGAGGAGTTGGTGGCCCGGCCCGAATTGGGCCGGCTGCTTTCGACCGAGTTTCAGCGGGTGCTGGTCCGCCCGGAGCTCACGTTCGAGGTCCGCTGGCACATCGAGCGGTGGTGTCGCCGACTGCCCCTGGTCCCGCCCCAGCCCGCCGAGAAGGTCTCGCCCGATCAGATCGAGCGGCTGCTGGGGCAGTTGGACGACGATTCCTACAGCGTGCGGCTGGGGTCCGCCCGGCGGCTGGAGTCTCTGTTGTTTCGAGACGAGAACCTGCCGCAGATCAAAAAGGCCCTTCAGTCGCGGCTGGCCGCCGGCACCAACGCGGAAACGGCGGGCCGGCTGAAGAGACTGCTCGACCTGGTCCGCCCGGCGATGGTGGCAGAATGCTGGCAGAGACGCCGACACGTGGGCGAGCAGCACCTGCTGGTCGGCGTACCCAGCATGGGCCCCGGCGCCTCAAAGCCCAGCCACTTCGACCGCATCGACGACAAGGTTGCCCACTGTGTGAGCGGCCATAATCTGGCGCCCGGCGACTACCCGGTCGGCGTGGCCTTTCCCCATCCAAAGCAGCCGGGCGCGTTCTTCCACCTGGTCAACTTGTCTACACCTTGGCGGCGGATCGAGTATCAGCGCCACGTCAAGACCGACGAGGCCCGACGCCTGGCCGCAATCAGCCGGCAGACGCTCGATCGGATGCTGGCCCAACGGCACGAGCTCACCGAGCCCGAACTGCTGATGCTGGCTCAGCTCGATCCGAAGGAGGTCTCGCGTTTCGCCGGTGAGTATTTCCACGTGGTCGACGACCGCCAGTTGCCGCGACCGGAGCCGCTGACCGCATTTATTCACAATAACGCCGGAGGGCGGCCCAGCCGATTCGGCATGATCTGTGCCCAGTTGGCGGTCGACGGGACCAAGGAGGCAATCCCCGGGCTGCTGAAGGCCATCGACAAGCGCCGTTTCCTGCCGCCCAGCTCGGTGGCCCCTTACCGGCTCCACTGGCTGGCCGCCCTGTCGATCGCCGGCCGCGATCCCTGGCCGCAGACCGACGCCTGGCTGGGGGGCCTGCTGGGGCGGGACGACCCGCTGGTCGAAGGCTTTCCCCAAGGCCCCCGGCTGGGCGCTACCGCGGCGGCCGTGTTGCTGAGGCGTCACGGGCAGTCGCTTTCGGAATTCGGTCTGCAGCGGGCCAATGGCTCTTTCCCCAGACCACGGGTGGACGGCTATCGTTTCTCCAAGGCCGATGCACAAAAGAACGTCCGGCAGTGGTGGCAGCAGGAGCAGAAAAAGCGGAAACAGCCGTAACCGCACATCTCGGGCCGATCCTTCTCTCCTCCCACCGTCAACACGCCAGCACCTTGGCGGTGACCAGCCAGCGTAGCTCGCCCCCGCCGAGCTGCGGCAGGTCCTCGAAGCGAATCGCGGCCACGGCCCCTTTGGCGAAGCGGATCCACGCGTCGGGCTGGCCGATCAGGTCACCCGTCAGTCGGCCGACGTCCGGGGCGTGACCGACCCAGGCGATCTGGCCATACTCTGCCGCCTGCTGGCCGGTCCACCCCAACAGCCCCTCCAGGTCGCTGCCCGGCGCCAACTCGTCCAGTTCGACCACCTGAGGATCGCCCGAGAGACCATCGGCCACAATCCGGGCCGTCTGCGCACAACGCACCAGGGGACTGGTGGCGATCAACTGCGGGGCGAACCCCCGCTGGGCGAGTCTGCTTACCACCTGGGCAAACCGGGCCCGGCCTGCATCGGTCAAGGGCCGCAGGCCGTCGTCGGGCCACCGCGGATCACCGTACTGCTCGGCCCACGCGTGTCGGATGATGTAAAGGTCCATGAGAACAGTCCGCAGTTTGGCTTTCCGGGATGCAAATGTGTAATAAGGGAAAAAGGGAAAGGGGAGAAATGGGAAAAGAAGAAACTGGATGATATGAGTCGACTTAGGATCGACCGAAAAACAACTTCCCCCGTTTAGCTGCCGCCGGCACGGCGGCTTGACGCATGACACGGCAGGCCAACGAAGCCGCCGTGCCGGCGGCAGCTAAACGGTTGATCGTCGAAACCGGGAAGTTGTTTTTCGTTCGATCCTTAATTCGATAGAATCGCCATCGAGTTCTTTCCCGTTTCTCCCCTTTCCCTTTCTTCCCTCCTTATACATCAACCCTACTTCACTCTCCACAGTACCCGATCCTCGATCTGAAGTTCCGCCAGCGCCGGGGCGATTTCGGCCTTGAAACGCTTGGCGTCCTGGGGGTAACCGGCCGTAGGCCGCAGGCCGGCCAGCCGCTCGCACCAGAATGCGTTCAGCGCCCGCATGGCCAACTCCCGAAGGTACTTCGAGGCCATCGACGCCAGCGCCGCCGGAAGGCAGCCTTCGGCTTTCATCCGGAAGCAGAACTGTACGCGCCGCTGCGGGGGGCCGAAGCGGTAGACGCTCTGCCGGCGGCCCTCGCCGCAGACCTCGATCAACCGGTCGGGAAAATGTTCGGTCAGTAGCCGGAGGTAGCGGTTCCGGCCGCCGTGCTTGTCGCAGACGATCGAGATCGGGCAATTCTCCAGCGGTTCGATCACCCGGCGGACCAGCTCCAGGGTCAGGTGCGACAGCGCCGTCCCTTTGGATCCATACCGAACAACCAGCTCGTTGAACTGCTCGGGAAAGACCGCCCGGCTGCGAAGTTTCAGCAGCCGCACGCCCGCAGCCGCAAGTCCCTCTTTCAGCACTGGCCCCAGCCGATTCAGCTCGGCCCGGTCGGCCTCCAACGGCACGGGCGAATCGTACCGGGCGTACCAGGGGATCGCCCGCAGATCGTCCGCCGCCCCGGGTGCCAGGGCCTGCCAGACCTCCGACCAGGTTCTGGGCTCCCTATCGACCAGCGCCAGGGCGGCCCACAGCCCGCGCTCGAGCTGTCGCAACCCCTTGCCCGGGCGGTAGAGGACCTTCGAGTCGGCCATGGCCACGCACCCGCCGGGATTCTGGGCGGCCCGCTGGTGCGTGGGCACGATCAACCCGGCCAGCCGCTCGTAGAGGTCTTCGCCGTCGGCAGCCTCCGGCACCTGCCAGAGGCTGGCCGAGATGACCAACGGCCCCAAGTTCGGCCCGTAACCGGCTTCATCCGTCCCGATCAGATACTGCATGGCCGTCCGGTCGACTGGTGTGTGTTGCCGGCATCCGTGGGCATCAGCCTACCAACCCGGCGACCGCAGGGCCAGGGGGGCGGAGGACGTCTGGCAGCGGCAATCGCCCGACCACCGACAAAGGTCTCGTTCCCACGCTCTGCGTGGGAATGCAATGCTCCGACGCTCCGCGTCCCGGCGTTGGGTTCCCACGCAGAGCGTGGAACACAGCCTGGGCGACCTCGCGTCCGGATTCCGTTGTGCTAAAGCACAACCTACACGCTCCCCGGCTCCGGATGCACCCACGGATTGCGGTACGGCCGGCGCAACAGCCGGTTGGCCTGCTGGTCGGCCACTACTTGTCCCTTTTCCGGATCCCAGGTGAGCGTGCGGCCGAGCTGCACGGCCAGGTTGGCCAGGATGCAGCTTGTGGTGGAGATGTAGCCCTCCTCGATGTCGGCCACCGGACGGCCGCGGGTGGCGATCGCCTCGAGGAGATCGAGCATGTGGTAGCGGACGGCCGGGGCCACGTGACGCTCAAGGCGGTCCTCCGTCTTGTCCTCGGGATACTGCTCCAGCTCGTAGGTCACGTCGCGATGGATCTTCTGCCCCTTGCCGCGCGGGGTGAAGTCCCAGCGGTGAACGCTTACCTTCAACGTGCCCTTGTCGCCGTAGAAGGTCGCGCCCCAGGGATACTCCGGGTCGGGTGAATCGCCCCAGGTGCGATGCTGCCAGACGATCGAGAGGTCGTGATCGTCGAAGTCGAAGGTGGCCGTTTGGGTGTCGGAGATGTTGGCCTTGCTGGCCTTGTCTACAAAGATGCCACCCGAGGAGCCGACCCGCGTCGGCCAGCCCAGGGCGAGCATCCAGCGGGCCATGTCGAACATGTGGATACACATGTCGCCCACGATCCCGTTGCTGTACTCCATGAACGACCGCCAGCGTCGGGGATGCGCCAGCGAGTTGTACTTCCGCATAGGGGCCGGCCCGGTCCACATCTCCCAGTCGAGATGCTCCGGCGGCGCGGTGTCGGGCGGGTTTTCGCGGGCCCGCATGTGGTAGTAGCAATAGACCTCGATCAGGCCCACCTTGCCGAGCTTGCCCTGGTTGATGATCTGGTGGCGGGCTTCGACGACGTGCGGAGTGCTCCGCCGCTGCATGCCCACCTGCACCACCCGCTTGTACTTGCGAGCCGCGGCCAGCATGGCCTGACCCTCGACCACGTCCACGCCGATCGGCTTCTGCACGTAGACGTCGACCCCGGCCTTGCAGGCGGCGATCATCGGCAGGGCGTGCCAGTGGTCGGGCGGGGCGATCAGCACGACGTCGAGGTCTTTCTGCTCGAGCATCTGGCGGTAGTCGCCGAAGGTGCGAGGTTTCTTCTTCGACGCCTGGCGGGTGGCCACCAGCTCGGCGGCCTCGGCCAGCATCTTGCCGTCGACGTCGCACAGCGAGACCACCTCGACCGGCGCAACCTGTATCAACCGAAGCAGGTCGATCTTGCCGTACCAGCCGGTGCCGATCAGGCCCACGCGTTTCCGCGGCTGCGAAGCAGACTCCGCGGCGCAACTAGCCCCGGCCGACAAGGCCAACCCGGCCGCACCGGCTTGAATGAACTCGCGGCGGTCCATGGAACTTCTCCCAAAGGCGAGCGGAATGCGAACCTGATACGGATCACAAGTATACCAGAGGGCCCGGCGACCTGCCAGTCGTTGGCCCTGGTGGGTGTGGCAAGTATCTCTGGCAACTCGGTGCGTGGGGTGCCTGGGAGCGAGCGCAGCGAGCCCCCAGAAGAACGCGTGGGCGACAGTCTGCGGCTGACCGCCAACCACCGACTCAACTGCCAGGAAGAGCTGCCACGCGCGGGCTCGTTCAACAGCCCGTTCGACGTCCGCGTGTTCGCCCTGACTCGACTGCGGAGGCTCGACGGCGTTCGGCTGAAAATCGCTCTTCTCGGCCAGGTGGACAGGACAAGGTCAGCCCGCCCGGCCATCATTCGCTTGACGGTGTTTCCCTCGCTGGGGTGTTCCGTTCCAGCGCCGCGCGTTCCCTCCGGTAGTCTTCCGGGTAGTCGACGTCGGACAAGATGGCGGCAGTCGAGGCCGGCAGCTCGAAGACGTCGTCTCCGTGGGCGCTCAGCAGCCCGCGTAGCCCCAGGTCATCGTGCCGGGTGAGGATCTCGCCGCGATAGTCGGCGGAGAGCAGCAGCGGATGGCCGCGCCGGCCGCGGTAGACCGGCACCAGGATCCGCTGGTTCACCGTGGCGAAGCTCTCGGCCATGGCGTCGACCAGTTCGGCCGTGATCGCCGGCTGATCTGCCAGGGCGACCACGATCGCCTCGCACTGCGGCGGCAGCGCTTCAATCCCGCAGCGGACCGACGACAGCATACCCCTGCCGTGGTCGGGATTCGTCACCACGGAGACGGCCCGGCCGGAGAGCTCGGCGACGATCCGCTGCCGCTGGTGGCCCACCACCACGTATACCTGGTCGACCACGCTGCGGAGCAGCTCGTCGACAACGTGTCCGATCAGCGTGGAATCTCCGTAGGGCAAGAGCAGCTTTTGGGTACCCATTCGGCGGGAGCGACCGGCGGCGGGGACGACGGCACAGATCATTTCGACTCCAGTTGACATCCGCACCCGTTGGACTCCTCATCCGCAGTGGCCGGCGCCGATCCGCGCAGCGTTGCGGCGAACTGGTCCATCTTGCCCGCCGCGCCCTTTCTGACCGTCTTTCCCACCCCAATGGCCTCGGCGATCTCCCGCCCGGCGGCCCCGTTCTCCCGGGCCTTGGCGACGTGATACTCCAGACAAGGTTGGCAGTTGGCGGCAATCGACGCCCCTACTGCGATCAACTCTTTGGTTCGATTGTCCATGGCAGATCTCCCTGGCATCTGGATGAGTCAGGCTCCACGTCGCGCTTAGCCACAAACCTATTGCATCCTGCGGATGCGCACCTCGACATCCTTGACGTCTTTCAACAGCTTCACCAGTTCCGACGTGTCGGTTTTGCCGAAGTGGTAGGGATAGACGATCTTCGGCTTCAGCGTCCTTACGGCATCGGCGGCCATGTTGGGCGTCATGGTGTAGGGCAGATTCATGGGCAAAAACGCAATATCCACGCCGGCCAACTTTGCCATCTCCGGAATGTTCTCCGTGTCGCCCGCCACGTAGACCCTCTTCTCTGCGAAGGTGATCACGTATCCGTTGCCGGTGCCCTTGGGATGAAAGGGCTGCCCCGGCCTGCGCACGTGAACGATGTTGTAGGCGGGCACGGCCTGGATCTTCAGTCCTTTGATTCTCTTGACGTCGCCGTTTTTCATCACCACGCCGCCCTTGATCTGCCTTGCACAGGCGGAGGTCAACACCAGCGCCGTCTGTTTGCCGCTGATCTTGGCGATGGCCTGCTTGTCGAGATGGTCGCCGTGCTCGTGGGTCAGAAGGATAACGTCGGCTTTGGGCAATCTCGAATAGTCTGCATAGCGGCCCACCGGGTCGACGTGGATCACCAAGGGGCCATACCGAAACATCAAGGTGCCGTGGCCGATGAAGGTGATCCTCAACTCTCCCTGGGAGGTCTTGATGGTGTCCGTCTCGAACTTGGCTCGAGCAGACGGGGCCGCCACAACCGGCAGCAGAGATACACCGAGTACCAGAGTGAGAACGTTCATATCGGGCCTCCCTATCAGGTAATGTGAGACGTCCGGGGGCTTCCCGGCGCCCGGCGGGTCACCCCAAATTGTAACGGTTCACGAGTTTCTGAAATGCGAGCAGAGACGCAGAGTTCTTCTGTTGTCTGTTGATCGGGCAGTCCGTTCACTGCACGCACGATGCCATCCTTCATAAGTGGCCTCCCGCGACCACTGGTCGCGGCTTTACATAAATCGGAATTCTCGGACACCCTCATCTTGACTCGAACAGTCCCGGTCCAATTTCGTTCTCATGCACGACAGATGTGTTTCTCTGCGCCTCTGCTCCTCTGCGCGCGGTTCCGAACTGCCGTGAGCGGTCACCCCAAATTGTACGTGACGCGGAAAACACGTGTCAACTGCCCATCGCCAAGCCCACCCTCCCGGGCGGGGCTCACAATCCATTGGCGCGACCACCGGTCGCGGCTTTATGCACGCCGATGACCTACGGGGTTGCCGGCTGCATATCGACCCGCGGATGGGCCAGCATCTTCCGGCGTCCTTCCTCGATCGCCTCCAGCATTATCAGATAGTCGGGATCGTCGGCGGCGCCAAACAGCGGCGGGCCTTTGCCGTGCTCTTCGGTGCCCAGGCCGCGGCCGCCGGCTCCTTTGGCAAGGTGTGCGGTCAAGGCGGGGCTGTGCTTGGGACGGGAAAAGTTGATCCACGCCAGCCGGCCGTCCCAGATCCGCGCGTGGTCGTTCGGATGCGGTATACCACCGTGGCACGACTCGCACCGTCGCTTGTACACCCCCAAGAACCCCTTCGCGTACCATTGCGACTCGCGGCCAGAGTCCACGTCGGTGCAGAGGTCGCGATAGCCGGGCGAACGGGGCCGGCTGTTTGAGTAAGTGGCGTAGTACGGCACGTTGGCGTCGATCCAGAGGTAAATCCGTTGCCGTTGGGCCAGGGGGATCATCCGGCCGCAGTGGTCCGTCTGGATGTACTCAATCAGCCGGCTGGCGTGCGAGCCGGTCCACAACGGGCGATTCACGGCCGTGGGTGTACGCAGCAGCCAATAGAAATGCACCATCGGCTTGCCCTTGGCCGCTTCCTCCGGCAGCATCTCGCCGCTCTGCATGTCGTGTTGCCGGTACGACCGGCTCCGGCCCAGCAGGTTGTCGTAGGCCATGTTGAACAAGCGTGTCTTGTCGCCGCTGAGATCGTACCCGGCGTCGGGGTCCGGGCCGCTGTGGCACTCGACGCAATACTCGTCCAGGACCGGCTGAACCACCTTGACGAAATCGACAATCCCCCGGTTGCCCCAGGCGGGCGGTTCGGGCCGAGAGGGCGGGCGGCGCAACGCCGAAGGCACCTGCGCCGATTGGGGCGGCGCCATGTTCCGCGGCTCGTGGCAGCCGATACAGATCTGTGTCTCGCCGGGCATCAATTGCATGGCCGAGGTCATCCGCTGCAACTCCCGGCCTTCGGCGTCGAGCACCTGAAAGTAGATCTCCTGCAGCGCCGGGGCCTTGAAATGGGCCGAGCCGTCGGCCTCTACCGGCACCCGGCCCCAGCAACGCTTGGCGTAGTAGGTGGCGTAGCTCATCAGCGGCGACTGGTCGAAGGCCCGACTGGTCAGATCGGTCATCTTCCGCATCTGTTCCATGATCTGGATGTACTTGACCCGGCCCCGCTCGATGCCCGGAAGACCCCGGTACACGTCGGCCACGGCCACCGTACCCCATTGGGTCCCGTCCTCCGGGAGCGATTGCTGAGTTTCCAGTGCGGCCAGCAGCGGCGGGGCCTTCCGCGGCTGCAAAGCCAAGGGCCCGTAGCAGCCCTGCTGTGGATCGCCGTAGATCGAAACCTTGTTGTCGCACAGGTCCAGCAGGTACAGGGCGAACCGGCCCGAATTGCCGCTGCCGCCGCCGTAGGCCACCAGGAATAGGTGATCGCCCACCGGGAACGGATCGCGATACGACCAGCGGAACGAGCGGTCGCGGATCTCGGGAAACTCCTGCGTGATCCAGCTATAGCCCCGATCCCGCGGCGCCTCCAGGCCCAGGCGGTTTTGGATCAGGCCGATCGCCCCGTGGGGCCAGCCGTGGTGCGGGGCAAAGGTGGCCACTACCAGGTTGCGATGTCCCGGCACGGGCCGGGCCTGCCAGAACATGCCCACCGAGCGGATCGTGTTGCCAAAGAACAGCCGGTAGCCCCGACCGTCGGGATTCTGCGTCCAAAGACTCTGCCGATACGTCAGATCCCGGTCGATGTACTCCCAGCGGGTGAACAGCACGCGTCCGTCGGGCAGCATCTGCGGCGAGAAGTCGGACAAGGTATTCTGACTCACGCAGCGCACCTGGCTGCCGTCGCGCCTCATCACGTACAGGTTCGAGCTGGGGCCCGGCTGGCACACCGTATACCCGCCACGCCGCGTAGAGACGAACAGCAGCTCCCCGTCGGGCAGCTCGACCGCGCCCACCTCGTAATACTGCCCGTCGCGGCTGATCCTCTTCAGGCCCCGGCCGTCGGTGCCGATCTCCCAGATCTGCCAACAGCGCTGGTCTCGCTGCTTATACGAAAAGAAGAGCGTGGCGGCGTCGCGGGAGAGGTTCATGTCGAAGATCGACCCTTGCGGGTCGCTGAAGATCGTCTTCGGCGGCAACTCCCCTCGCCCGGGATCGTAGACGCGAATGCTGCAACCCCAGCGCTGCGGCACACTCTGCCAGATGTAACAGTTGGCCGCATTCGGCCGGGCGAGCGGATGGCGGGTGAAAAAGACGATCGGGCCGAGCTGCCTGACCTGCCCGTCGAAAAACGCCCTCACTTCCCGGACAAACTTGCCGATCCGCTCACCGCCGGTGATCTTGCCCGACTCCACGCCGGCCCGCAGTCGCTCGCCGCGCTGCTGGAATTCCCCCAGCCGGGCGAGGTACTGCTGGGCTTGGGGCGAAAGGCCCTCGCTCTGCCGCATCAAGTCGCCCAAAAACGTCCGGCGCGGCCGGAACTTCAGCTCGGCCAGCGGAGCCAGCAGCCGTTTGGCCGCTCGGGCCCGGGTCCGTTGGGGATCGTCGCGGACGTCCCATTCGATGATTCCCGATCCCCACCCCGGGCGCGACTTGACCTCGATCCGCAGGGCCGACGTGACGATCGGCCTGAAGGTCACGCGGTTGAATCGGCCCTTCTCGACCTTCAGCGGGCAGGTATTCTCGACCGGGACCCAGCGCTCGGCCCGGCGATAGAACAGCCTCCACGACTCGGGCACGGGGCAATCGCCGCCGGGGGTATCGTCCAGCCAGTAGATCTCGGTGGCAGAGAGCTTTCGCGGCGCGTGGAAGTGGTATTCCACCCATTCCCTGGTCCCCTTGTGCGGCCAGAAGGAATGGCGCGGCCGGTCGATCGGCCCGGCAGGCTCTACCCGATCGTTGATCGCCGCCGCGCTGTCGCCCCGATAGCAGTGGGAGACCTTGATCTCGTCGGCCGTGGTCGAACCGGCCAGCAGGCCGCCGGCGATGAGCGCGAGAAAGAACGTCTTGCGATCCACGATGGTGGGTCCTGGTCTGTGTGGATAGGCCCCGGCAGATTCAGCCCCTACCGTGCAACTCCAATTGTAGTTGGAGAAAGAGGGCCTGAAAAGAACAGCCCCGCCGGGAAGGGTGGGGTTGCACGCGTCGACAACCACCCGGCCTCATCTATCGAACGGGCCATGGCCGGATGTAGGAGATTGAAGCCGTTGGCGAACAGAGCTTTAAGAGTGGCCTCCGTCACTTGCTCTTCAGATCGAAGTCGACCCCTTCGTTGCTGCCGGATTTGACCTCGCGGGTCAATTCAGACTCCTCGTTGTATTTTGGGGGTAGAAGCTCAGGATACTCGATCGCCGGGCTGAGTCCTTCGTCATCCGCCGCGTCCTGCCGGTAAGTGCTGATCCGGACCTCGTGCTTACCCACCATTGCCCCCGGCTTGCCTACCCCATAGGCCAATTCGTAGTGGCCGTTCTCGTCAGTGGTGCCGTAGGAGGGAGATCCCTCTGCCACGGGCTGGAACTCGACCTCGGCATTGGGCAGGGGGTTGCCGTCGAGCGTAACGGTTCCGCTGACCGTGCCCAGCGCGGGACCGCTGTCACTGCATCCGGCAGCCGGAAGCAAGGCCAGACAGACTACGGCAAGAATCGTGAGACAAGTAGAACGGTCCATGGTTCGATAACTTCCTGCAATCCGGACAACAACGGTCAACAATCGGCAAGTACGCGGTCGACAACCGGCGAATCAGTACCCGCCGTCCACGCTCCGACCGTCGTTGCGGATCCCCAGCTTCTGGTACATGCCCAGCCGGTCCGGATTGTACGGCCTGCCCCCGGTGATCCCCGATCGGCCCAGCCCGCCGTTGCTGAACTCGATGTTAGCGCTGATGAAATGGACGGATCCGTCGCAGAAGACAAAGTTGGCCCCTCCGTTGTGAGCGCTGCTAAAGCCCTCGCTGCAGCAGTCACAACAGAACAGGTTCCCATTGTTCCGGGGCGTGGGCATACGTGGCGAGTTCAGCTTCTCGCTGACGCGACCTCGGTTCTGATAAACACCCCAATGGCACGGACCGGGCGGATTCCGGCAGCCTGCCCAGACCGCCGACCCGCATCTCTCGTCCCGCTCGCCGATCATGAAGGTGTGGCTGGCCCCGTCCTTGATGTCCTTCAATCCGATCCCGCTGTCGTTGAAAAAGACCCCGTTGTGGACAACGCCCGTTCCGCCCCTGTCGTACAGCCCCTGGCAGGCGATGTAGTTCGACGTGCCCAACCAGATCCTGCCCACGTTGCCGTTGCCGTTGAAGTGCCGGGTGACATTATCCAACTGCAACGGCGTGCCGTCGGTGACACACCGGAAGGTCGAGATGGGCGTCTGCGCCAGCGTCCGATCCCTGGGATGTCTCAGCACGTCCATCAGCCGACGTTCCGTGACCCGCAATTGATCATAAAGGGGTTCCTGCTCGATGAACGCCAGGATCAGGGCACCCCAGCCCCAAGACTCGTTCCGCCGCGAGTCGTCGATACACCCCGGAGGGAACGAACTGTAGGTGTCGTTGTAAGTCAGGACCCCAAGTCCCATTTGGCGTAGATTGTTGGTGCAGTGAATCAGCCGCGCGGCCTCCCGGGCCTGTTGCACGGCTGGCAGCAGCAATGCAATCAGAATTCCGATAATGGCGATAACCACCAGCAGTTCAATCAGCGTGAATGCCCGACCGCCTCGATAATTTCTCATCGGAGCCTTCCTCGCTTTATCTATTATTTTTAGGCCCCCGCGCCCGTGCGCACCTGGACCCACCCAAAATCTCAGTATCGCTTAAATGTCCGCTTTGTCAACCTCGGAGTTTGATTGGGCCCGGGATTCCACCTGATCGTCAAGGCAACGCCCAACCACCCCTCTTGTGGATATTCCAAAGCAATATCCCTCGGCAGATGTATGCCGTGTCAGCCGGCGGGCCGGCACGCCCGTCCTGCCCATTCGGCGGGTCAGCTTCGTGTCCCACCGATGGGAGGGCCGGATAACGTCGGATCACGCCCGCGCAGCAGTCCAGAGAGGACTTCCCCTGCCGGATGTCCGTCTTGAAAAGTAGTATCAAACGCGTGCATGACCCCCGTCCACAGTGGTATATCGTTGCATCTCAGGCCGCCGGTCGCTAGAATAGAATCGCGTGTCAGCAGGGCCGCAGGAGAACCGGGACGATGCGAATTGCGGTGGGGAGCGACCATCGCGGTCTGGACATGAGGGTCAAGCTGGTCGAGTTGCTCGGCAGGCTGGGCCAACAAGTGGTCGACGCGGGATCGTACGAACGCGAAGAGGACGACTATCCCGACATCGCCGCCGTGGTCGCGCGAAAGGTCAGCAACCGGGAAGTGGATCGGGGGATCCTGGTCTGTGGTACGGGCCTGGGGATGTGCATTGCGGCCAACAAAGTCCCCGGCGTCCGTGCGGCGCCTTGCTATGACGAGCTTACCGCCGAGTTGAGCCGCCGGCACATCGACCTTAACGTGCTCTGCCTCTCGGGCGACATGTTGGGCGAGCGGCTGGTGGACCGGCTGGTAGAGGTCTGGCTGGCGACCGACTTCGAGGGCGGCCGCCACACTCGACGCATTCAGAAGATCGCCGAGTTGGAGCTGGGCA
>SDBV01007087.1_pt1 | contig 15388 bp, 10 predicted proteins | sample 2277081 | NCBI WGS metagenome assembly SDBV01 (sample SAMN10402039, study PRJNA504765) | marine sediment metagenome | isolation source: marine sediment core GS10_PC15, 223 cmbsf | place: Arctic Ocean: Southern Knipovich Ridge | collected 2010
GAAAAGTTGGCGCCGGTTATTTCGGATCGCCATTTCGGAGTGGGCTCGGACGGACTTGTTCTGATTTGTCCGTCGGATCGAGCGGATGTGCGGATGCGGATGTTCAATCCCGACGGCAGTGAGTCCGAAATGTGCGGCAATGCTGTTCGTTGCGTGGCTAAGTATGCGTACGAGCGTGGACTCTCGACTAAGAACCCTATGCAAGTCGAGACGGGTAACGGCACATTGACCATTGAGCTAAACATCGAAAATGACAAAGTCACGACCGCTCGGGTCAATATGGGCCCGCCCATACTGGAAGCGGGCAAGATACCGGTGGCTATCGATAATACGCGAGCTATCAACTACCAGATTGAGGTGGCTGGCTTGGGCATGATTATGACCTGTGTGAGTATGGGTAATCCGCACGCGATTTTCTTCGTGGATGATGTGGCTAAGGTGGCTATCGAAAAACTTGGCTCGGAGATTGAAAACAATCCGCTGTTTCCCCAGCGAACGAACGTTCATTGGGTCCAGGTTCTTGGGCGCGATGAAGTTACTATGCGCACCTGGGAGCGCGGGGCGGGGGTGACCTTGGCTTGCGGCACGGGGGCTTCGGCGGTGTGCGTGGCTGGGGTGCTGACCGAGCGGACGGATCGTGAGATAACCGCTCATTTACCCGGCGGCGATCTGCAACTCGAATGGAACGAGCAGGATAACAGCGTCTATATGACCGGGCCGACTACGGAAGTCTTTAGCGGTATTTGGCCAGAAAAACAGGCCTGAGGCTGGAGACTGTAGGCTGGAGGAATAAAGGGGAAGAGGCTTTGACGCTGATTACGCAGATTTCGCAGGTAATACAGATCCCGGCGCGCCGGGATTAAATTTGAGGAAGAGAATACAGCTTTTTACCACGAAGGGCACGAAGAGCACGAAGTAAGAAAGACTATTAGCCACTGATTTCACAGATAAACACAGATAAGAAAAGGCACAGAGGCACAAAGGGAGGAAAGGCTGGAGGCTGGAGGAAGATAAGAAAGATTTTTAGACGCTGATTACGCAGGAGGGCGGGCTATACGGTTAGATCAGAAATCCAATCCATTAGCCACTGTGCTAGGTCAGTGGCCACAAAAACTTCCATAGGTTTACGATCCATGAAGTCAAGGCCTCTATCCCGCAATAGACCTTTGGACTCTAATTCTGAACATATAACTTGAAGCGCAGACTGAGATAGAGATGAGAAATGCGGTCTCAAATCAGTTGCTCGTCTGGAGGCATGCTTGTCCGTAGCCCATTCATCGGAAAATGTTACTGCACAAGGCTCATCGAAGACTTTGACAATATCTTGAAAAGGGGGCTTACGATGTCCGATTGCTAGAGTCAAATCTAGCACCTTAATGTTGATATCGGGCAAATCGCCAAGTAATCGGCAGGCTGTTTCTGCCTCATTCCAATTACACTGTTGAACAACATTGGTGACAAGATTAGCAAATCGTTTCCTTTTCTCTTCTGAGCGTGTTCGTCGAACTTGATCAAAAGTTTGTAGCATAAAATCAAATAAAGGTTCGCTAGGTTCAATATTTACAAGTTGTTCGACGCGATTTAGTCTCTCAGTCAAACAAGTAATGAAATTTTCGAGGCGTTTGTACTGATAATCGGCGCCGAGGCCGGCTAACATTGTGTCCAGTGCGCTACCAAGCCCCGGGATAATCTGAATTGCTGCTCGGAGTGGGAATTTATCACAATATGCAGCAGAAGCTTTAGTTACAAAGCTAATTTCTTTTTCTGCTTTTTTATGGTTATCCGGTTCCATAGAATTTCATACCAATAATTTGATCTTTTTCTTACACGTTCTCTTGGCAAATGTGCTAAGGATTTTTTTCATGTGGGTATATTATGACCAAATGACGCTGGGCAGTAAAGAAGATTACTGCTAAAGCAGTGATAAGAGGCCGCAGTCTCCTTCGGCTCCTTCGCAATGACATCTCAAGTGAAGTCTTGATTTTCTCTTCAAAGTCGGCTTTTGAGTCTATTGAGTATTTCGAGGGGGATGTTTAGGCGTAAGGGTAAGCGAAGAAACCCCCGGTGAAACTCCCGGCGCGCCGGGACTAAATATAAGATAAATTACTGCTAAAGCAGTGATAAGAGGCCGCAGTCTCCTCCCGACCAGTCGGGACGGGGATCCTTCGCAATGACATCTCAAGTGAAGTCTTGATTTTATCTTCAGAGTCGGCTCTTGGGCCTATCGAGTATCTCCAGCGCAATATTCAACCCCCTGCCGGCACTTGGCCGGAATAATTAAAATACCTTAGACTAAAATAACCCTTTCAATCGTCATATACTTGACCAAAGGTTCGATTCTTGCACCTTGAGGATTATTGCCTGTGCTGGAAGATCGGCTATTAATACGACGGCTGCGCCGCGGCGACCAAACCGCTCTGCGCCTGATCTATGAGAAGTATAAGGATAATATGTTTACTGTCGCTAACAACTTGCTTCTTGATTTTGCCGGGGCGGAGGATTGCCTTCACGATGTCTTTGTAGATTTTGCTGGGCGGGTAAGTGAATTCCGCTTGCGCAGCAGCCTAAAGGGCTATTTAGCTACCTGCGTAGCCAATCGGGCTCGGGATTTGCTGCGAGCGAAATCGCGTCAGGATGTTCCTCTCTCGGCTGTGCCGGAACAACGAGCTAATCCGGGCAGCCCAGCGGCTGAGCTTATACACGATGAACAAGCAGCCAGATTGCGAGCTGCCTTGGCTGAGTTGCCCTTTGAACAGCGCCAGGTAATTGTTCTGCGCCTGAACGCCAAGCTGAAATTTCAACAGATCGCTAACCATTTGGGCTTGTCCATAAATACCGTCCAGAGCCGTTATCGTTATGGCTTGGATAAACTGCGAGCGCTTCTGAAAAAAGGAGCCGAGGCATGAAACATACAAATGATCTGGAACGCTCAATAGAGAAATTACAGCTAAAGACCACCGCTGAAACTGACCAGCGAATCCTCGGCGACGCCTTGGCAGCTCTAGCACAGTCAACGCAAAACAGTTTAAGGAGAACTATTATGAAGAGACATTGGCCCAAATTAGCCGCCGCGGCCGTGATTATTGTGGCTGTTGTGGTGGCAATAACCGTCCTGGAAAAGTCCCCCACCGTGGCCTATGCTCTCGACCAAACCGTTCAAGCCAATCAAGGCTTGCGATACGTTCATGTAAAGAACGTGTCTCCGCCAGCAGCGGAACCACAGGAGATATGGCTGAAATTTGATGAGAACGGCGAAGTTGTGGCGATGCGTCTGGAAGAAGGCACAAAAGACACCTTTAGAATAATGACTTGGGTAGATAACACCATAAAATGGTGGTCACCGCCGAAAAATAAGTTCGTTAAGCTTCACAAGGTAGATGTAGATAGTAAGATGCAAAGAAGCGCAGAGTTGATTGACCCTAAATATGCGGTGCAGTCCATTTATGATCTGCAACTGAAGGGAGAAGTAGAAATTGATATCAAGTCACCCACTAAACAAGGTGAATCCATCACTCTTACAGCGACAGAGACCAAACCGCTGGAGAGCTTGCCCCCGAAAGCTCATCGGGTCAGATATGTTTTGCTAGTCGATCCCGATACCAAGTTGGCTAAACAAAGAGATCTTTACTGGTTGGTGGATGGAAAATACAAGCTTCGGCGTCGTCAAGTATATCTGGAATACAATAAGGCAATTGATCCGCAGATGTTTATTATTGAGCCACCGGCCGATGTGGCCTTGGAAGATAGAACCAAAGATGTAGGCATGCCCCAGGGCAACCTGAGCGATAGCCAAGCCGCTGCTGAAGTGGTCCGTCAGTACCTGCAAGCCAGGATAGCCAAGGACTATGAAAAGGCCAGCAAACTGTACAACGGAATACCTGCGCATGAATTCCGCGACAGACAAGAAAAGTTGAAGATCAAGTACGTGCGAATTGTTAGGATTGGTGAACCTGTGCCGGCACCAAAGAGAGGTCCGCGCACGTTTTTCGTTCCTTTCTCTTTCGAAATCGAGACTGCAGATGGGCAACGGGCGGAATCTGGCCAACATCGAAAGGCCCGAGTCCGGCCTGTACCCGGTCATCCTGATCGATGGGTCATTGCTGGAGGCATTTGAGCAATAGAATTGCGGATTCTGTCAGAGTCGGCTCTTGAGTCTATCGAGTATTTCGAGGGGGATGTTTAGGCCTCCCCGACCCTCAGGGTTGTTCAAAAATCCATTTCAATGCCTCATTCGCTTGTTGGGCATTATTAGCTTCTTTTTCACCAAGTCGAGCCCATGCTTTGTAATAAGGCTTGTTTTTCAAAAACATCTTTTTTGATACATATCCATCAAGCCACCCACATTTTCCGAGTTCTCTAACGGGCTTGAGATAGATATAGCCACTCGCCTTATCTGCAAACCTTAGATTAGGATAATGATGATAATCCTCCGAGTCATTGTTTCGCAAATCTCCAAATGGAGAACCCGATACATCAAACCCGACGGGCACATTTCCCCGTTCCTTCATGACGGGTTCAATAAATTTTCCCATAACGGAATTAAAATAACTTTCGTGAAGGGCCACTTGAAATATCCGGTCACCATATTTTTGGTGCAACAGTAGCCCCATTCGATTGAACTTTCTGACTAATTTACCATTCATAATAATGGGTTGCTGATAATGAGTGTATGAATGCATCAAGCCAACCCATATGATCGCACGCTCTTCTTTCTCAATAATCTCCCTCTCGATATTACGAGCCATCAGTTCATCTCGCTTGACAACGATCATAATGTCGTCAAACAGCCTAAAAATTCGCAACTTTTCCCATAGCGGCGATTTGATTTTTGCCCCTTCGCCTCCTGTTACCATCGCCAAGGAAACCATATCATATTTGGCATCGATTCCAATCAGTCGCATTTTCTTTTGACCATCTGGAATCTCCTGGTTCAACTGCCAAATAGTTTCGAGCACATCCCAGTATTCCTTAGCTCCCCAAATACCCCATGGCTGATGTCGAGCAATTTCCAAAGCAAGAGCGCGGTCAAAATTCTTCGCCGTTACCAATCGATTGATTGTCTCATTATCCTCAGCTAGAAGTACTTCCATGGCTACGCACGTGACCCCGGCTTGATGATACAACTTGGGAATGATTTCACTCAGAAAAAGCAAATAGTCCCTTTGCTCATGGACCTCTCCAAAAATGGTTACCTGGTGCTTTGCGGCTGTTTCCACAGCATATTCAACAGGGTCTTTGGCATTATTATCCAGCCATTTAATGAATTTAGGATAATCTCCCTCGTTCAGTGAAGATATTTCTACCAGCGATGAGGGAGTACGATGGCTATATGGCATTTCTATGCTTGACGGCAAAGTCATTCGGTGCATATCCAGACCAAGCGATCCAACCTCAAGTGTTTTTCTTCCAACAGTAATTGCTATCAAAACGAATACTGCCCATAAGATGATACGGGCTCTTTTTTGGAGAGATGGATTTTGAACTACTGTTGTTCGTGCAATATAATCGTGCCACCCCTGCTTAGAAGATCGGAAACTAACCCAGAAAAACCCCAGAAAGAGAACAGAACAAGAAACAAGCTTACCAGCTACCTCCCGTAATAGAGCTTTTAAATATCCACAGGGCTTATTATTTTTCGATTGGACTGTAAGCCCACACACTGCCTTTCCGATAGTATGTTGTCGCCAGCCAATAAGCAGGACTGAATAAACAAGAAAAAACAGGCCAAAGGTTAACTCAAAGGGGACATAAATGCCTCCTTGGTAGAATATCGCGATGATAAGTTTCACAACTGCCCATGCAATAAATAAATCAACCCAGGTTGCAGCAAAACGCACCCAAAAACCTGCCTTTCGATGGTTGGCTAGTACATCTTTCATAGAGAAGTCCTTTTTGTCTGGGATTTCCATTTTAGCTCTCGCCCTTAGCGTAACAACAGAACAGATCGTTGTCAAAGTCGGCTCTTGAGTCTATTGAGGATTTCGAGGGGGATGTTTAGGCTGCCGCGTCCGAGGCCGAGTTTGATGTGTGTTTTGGCGGAGCCGTGGAAGTCGCTGCCGCCAACGGTGGCTAAATCCAAGCGTTGGCATATCCGCCATAATTGCTCGGTCATCCCAGCGGTGTGTTCGGGATACCAAACCTCTACGCCATCAAGTCCCAAATCAACTAAGTCTTTGAGCTTCTTGCCCAACTCCTGCTCATTAGCGGAGCGTAAATGCACTGGATGAGCGACCACGGCTAGGCCGCCAGCCTGATGAATCAGTCTGATGGCGTCACTGGGTTCGGGTTCAATTCGTCTGACATTGGCTGAGCCTTTGTCGCCTAGAAATCGTCCGAAAGCCTCGTCTATGCTGCGAACGTATTTCTTTTCGAGCATGACCAGAGCGATGTGCAGTCGGCTGATGATTGGGCCTTTGGCTTGGGCCTGGACTTGGGCCATGGTTATCTCGTAGCCGAGCTTGTTGAGCTTAGCGACTATCTGGGGGTTGCGTTTTTGGCGAGAATCCACCAAGCGATCCAGTAAATCCCCCAAGGGCTGATTGTCGAGGTCGATGAAGTAGCCCAGCATGTGCAGGGTTCCCACTGTGACCCTACAGGCCAACTCTACGCCATTAATCAGTTCCAGCTTAGTTTGGTTCGCGGCCAGTCGAGCCTGGGCTAGGCCAGCCAGGGTATCGTGGTCGGTTATGGCCAAGGCCTCTAAACCAACTTGCTGGGCCAATTGCACCAGCTCTGTGGGAGAGTAGCTTCCGTCCGAGGCAGTGGTATGGGTGTGCAGATCAATCACTTTTTAGTATGTAATTTTTTTGCGAATGGAACTTTCCCAGCCAATTTAAAATCATACTTGGGCTTCTTCCTTAGCCCGCTGATATAGAATATCCAGTTTCCCTTTGACCTCTTCAGCCATGCGGGAGTTGGGGAATTCAGTGATGATTTCCTGGCCGATCTCCAGGGCCTGGTGCCATTTATTTTCGCTGACCGCGACGCTAAAGATGGCCCCGAGACTCTGCAGCTTGGCTCGAACGACGCCTCTGGCGGATTCTTTGAGTCGAGCTGCTTCAGTTGGGCTTAGGTACTCGTCGAGTTTCTGGAGCAGATCGATACCGCGGTCGATCTGTTCATCTTTGACGGCTTGATTCCAGTCGGCCAGCAGGTGATCCTTGTGTTCGGCGCGTTTGAGCTTGACCCTCTGCTGAGCCATCTGCTTGACCTGAGAACTATTGGGGAACTGCCTGACCAGGCTGTCTAGAAGAGTCTGGGCTTCGTTCCAGTTGGCTGCGTCGCAGAGACTATCGACCTGTAAGCCGGTTTCTTGAATTATGGCCTGGATGGCTCGTGATCGGTGGGAATCAACCAGTCTGCGGAACTGGGCGGCTTCGCGAGAATAGCCAAAACGGGACTGCATCTGCTCGAGCAGGAGGTAGGCAGCCTCCCAATCCTGCTGGTCAATGTCTTCCTGGATGGCGTTTTTCATTAACTCCCGGTCGCGGCTGCGATAAACAACCTCCTTGGCAGCATCGGAGATCAAGATATTTTCGGATATCTGCTGGAGGAGTCCTTCATGGCGACGCTGGCTGTCCTGCGAGGTGTGCCAGGCATCGAGCTGGGCCTGCTGTTGCTGGAAAGTCCGGTACAAGAGGGTGACGATAGCAGCCAAGGATAAGAGCAGAGCTGCTACGGTCAGGCCCAAAACCAAGACGCCGAGGGCGTAGAGCGGCTGGCCATCGCGCCAGAAGACTATGGCTAAACCTAAGGCTGCACCCAGGCCGGCCGAAGCGATGGCCAACAGGGCGAGTCTGCCAGCCAGTAACAGATACTTGGACATTGACGATTCTGCAGCCATTTTCAGAACCCTCCATGATATCAAATAAACAGGGCCACTATCGGCTAACCATTACCAACCGTGCTAGGATATGCACCTATAAAGTTTATCCTGCTGGCCTGGAGTAGTCAAGTAAGTGAACGGGGGTATTAGAGTTTTGTGTAAATCCCTGGACCCCAGAAGGCTTTTTCGCCGATAGTCCTGTGGGATATAAGAAGCTAAGCAAAATCTGAGTGCATAATTATGTTTAAATATTTGGCCCATTCGTTTGCAGCAGTATTGGGGTTTTTGGCCCTCTTGTCAGGCTGTGTTTCGCCTGGCCCGGTGGATTCGAGCGATCTGAGTCGTTCTCAGCAAGCTCTGGCTGACCGTGGGCCCCAAGCGCGGCTGGGCGAGGAAGGATTGGGGGCCCTGGAACCGGCCCCTGTGGCTGGGTTGGGAGCTTTGGAAGTGGTCCGTGATGAGCAAACGGGCCGAAAGATTATTAACCTCAGTCTGGACCAGGCGGTCATGCGAGCCCTGGTCAATAACCTCGATATTCGGGTGGTAAGTTTTGACTCAGCTATATCCCGTCAGCAGATAATCGAAGCAGCGGCAGAGTTCGACTACACTGTTTTCGGGGCTGCCAACTACACCAAAGAGGATGTTCGCCCGGCATCGACGTTTGCGCCAGGTCAGTCTAAAACGTATGCCTTCGAGGCAGGGGTCAAACAGAAGTTTATTACGGGCAGCGAGTGGGCGTTGACCTGGGCCATGGTACGGGCTCAGGATGATACACCTAATATTGGTGGAGTGATCAGCACGTTGCAACCTCGCTACGAGCCGACCTTGATATTTCAGATAACTCAGCCGTTGCTCCGAGATGCCTGGACGAAAGTCAATTTGGCGGATGTGCGTATCGCCAGACTCAACCAAGAATTTGCCATGGCCCAGTTTCGGCAGAAAGTTGAGGAAGTGGCTACGGATGTTGTTTCCACATACTGGTTGCTGGTACAAGCCAGACGCGAAGTGGTTATTGCTGAATCTTTGCTGGATTTGACCCAGAAGACACTTACACGGGTTCTGGGCCGAAAGGAGTTCGATGCCACCAGAGTGCAGGTGAAGCAGGCTGAGCAAAAGGTCGAAGCTCGCAAGGCGATCCTCATTCAAACCCGCAAGGTGGTCAAAGATGTCCAAGATGAGCTGGCCCGATTGCTGGCGGATGCTCAGATTAATGTTCTTGGCGAATATGAGATTGTCCCTGCTGACGTGCCGGCCTCTGACTTAGTCGAGATCGATACTGATCAGCGTTTGGAGACAGCTCTGAATCACAATCCGATTCTGGACCAAGCCCGTTTGGCCATTGAGATAGCGGATATTAATGTCGATGTTACCAAGCATCAACAACTGCCACAGTTGAACGTGGTGGCTTCTGCGGCAGTGCAGGGGCTGGATGATTCTTCGGGCAATGCTTACGATCGGCTCTTTACTGGCAACTACTTCGGCTGGAGCGCCGGTCTGGTTCTGGAATATCCGCTGGGTAACCGCCAGCGTCAGGCTCAGTTGCTTCGCAGTAAGTATGAACGTCTCAAAGCCATCACCATTCTGCAAAACTTTTCCGATCAGGTTGCAGTTCTGGTAAACGAACGCATCAGGCAGGCAGACAGTACATATCAGCAGTGGCAGGTCCAACAGGTAGCGGCCTTGGCTGCTGCGGCGCAATTGAAGGCTCTGGAGGATACCGAAGAAATTCGCGGCAAACTAACGCCTGAATTTCTGCTGGTCAAGTTGCAGGCTCAAGAAGACCTGGCTCGATCTGAACAGGCTGAGCAGCGAGCCATAGTCGATTACAATATTGCCCTTGTGGAATTGGCCCAGGCTTGCGGTACGGTGCTTGAGCTGTACCCCATTGGGAATGCCTTGCCCTTTATTAGCGATGAATCTGCCCTGAACTCTGATGCCAACCAGACTGAACCCGCCGGATCAAACATTAGGCCATAGAGTTGGATTTTGTTAGGTGGGAATCGAAGCAGGACTTAAGTGTTTGGCTAGTAGGTCACGTAGTTTTTCGAAGCGAACAGGCTTGGCCATGTATCCATCGCAGCCGGCTTCGAGACACTTTTTCTCGTCCCCAACCATGGCGTGAGCGGTGAGAGCAATAATCGGGGTGCGGATATTCTTTTTCCGCAAGGCTCTTGTGGCTTCATAGCCGTTCATTTCGGGCATCTGGATATCCATAAATATCATGTCAAAGGGTTCGCTGGTTGCTCTGTCCACCGCTTGGCGTCCGTCGTCAACGGCGATTGTTTCGAGGCCCATTTTTTCGAGGATCCGTTGGATAAGCTTTTGATTTGAGGGATTATCTTCGACCACCAGAACTCGCCCGCTAAATTTTTGCTTTTCGAATTGGTCGGGGCTTTGCTCCTGGGCAGCGATAGTGTCCTCCCCCATTGAGAGGGCAGATTCGGCGTCAACGCTAGCTGGAATAATCAGTGAAAAGACCGATCCCTTTCTGAGTTCGCTTTGAAGTAGGATTTTCCCGCCCAATATCTGAGCCAGACGTTTGGTGATGGCTAATCCCAGCCCGGTGCCTTCGTATTTTCTAGAAGCGCTGCCGTCGGCCTGGACGAAGGAATCGAAAATCATCTCCTGCTCGTCGGGCCCGATGCCGATTCCGGTATCCTCCACGTCAAAGCGTATAAAAGGATTGCCCTGATTTTGAACCGATACTCTCACAAAGACGTGTCCCTGGTCAGTGAACTTGATGGCGTTGTTGATCAAGTTGATCAGACACTGCCGAAGTCGAGCGGGGTCGGTCCCGATGATCCGGGGCAGATCGGGCTGAGGTAAGATCTCGAATTTCAGCCCCTTCTTCGTCGCCTGGGGGCGCAGCAACGAATCGACATTGGCGAGGATATCTTCCAGCGAACAAGGTATGATTTCGATATCGAGCTTGCCGGCCTCGATCTTTGAAAAGTCCAGAATGTCCTCTATTAGATCCAAGAGGTTTTTGCCGGAGCTGTTAATGGTATTGGCCCATTCTTTCTGTTCATTGCTCAGCTCTTCTTGTTGCAAGAGTTCGCTGAAACCCAAGATGCCGTTTAAGGGAGTGCGTAGTTCGTGGCTCATGTTGGCCAGGAATTCGCTCTTGGCCGAGTTAGCCGCTATGGCCTCGTGAGCCAACAGCTTGGCTCGCTCAGTTGAAGCCTCCAGCTCCTTGTTGATTTGCTCAACTTCATTCGTGGCCCGTTCGGCTTCCTCTCTGGCAGCCTGGGTGTCTTCCATCATGTTCAGTGCCGCCTGTCGGCTCTTGTCCAGATGCTTGGAATACCGCTTTAGCTGCCGATTAGTTAGGGCGGCTTCTTCATAGGCACGCCGAGCCTGCTCCTGCATCTGCTGGCGAGCGGTAATCTGGTAGTTCAATTCCTGGTTCGTTTTGGCAAGCTCTGACGTTTCCTTTTCCAGACATTTATTGGCTGTTTCCAAGTTATTGTGGGCTGTTGCAAGGCCTCCTTGAATACCCCCTAAAAAGATGTAGAAGAAGCTCAGCAGAGCCGCTCCGATAACCGTGTGAACTATCGTTGTTATGGCCATGAAGTCCCACATAGCTGCCTGTGCTTCGGTTACGTCGTCCAAACAGATGATCTCCCCGACTTCCCGGCCCCCGGCGTCGAACAGGGCTACGAAGCCGCCGTGGTATCTTCGCCCGTTGTGTGAAAGCCCGAAGAGGAACTTCTCGTGCTGCTTCTCATCGTGCTTTTTCAGTTTTTCTTTGAACACGGTGGGGGTTGTCTGGGTCGTCGATTCCACAAGCACGACTTCTTCGAATTGTTCCCAGTCCCCAGCCTTGTCTAGCATCTTCATCCCTTCTTCCCAGTCCCGGCGATTCAGATAGGATTTTCTGATGACCACGAACAACTCGGTGCCGAGAATCTCCTTCAAATGCTCGATCAACCCTGTCACGTCAATACCGAGTTCGATGTAACCGGCTAATTCACCGTTTATCCGCCAGGGATGCACAGTCCGCAGGGTGAAGGTTCCCAGGGGCCCGAGCTCGATGCCGCGAGCGGGTTTTCCTTCTCGCAGGGCCTTAGCCATTGTGTACCGCTCTATGTGGTCCCCATGCCTGTCTGGCTTGTGAACCCGTAGAAAGCAGACCCTGTCGAGCCCGTGGAAGTAGAAGAGGGTTACGCGGTAATTCGAGCGTATTTTCTGGAAAAACGCCAGGGAGTGCCTCAACAGCTTCTCTCGGTCTTTTGCCAACCAGGCCGCTTGAAGGTTTTCGTCTTCCTTGAAAAAATCAAACAGCCCGTCCATCAGCTCAGCGTTCTCAGCCAGTTCCACTCGGAGGGCCTGCCTCAGATTGCCAAGACATGCTCGGACCTCATTGTCGATATGCCCTTGCTGTAGTTTGTAGGTATTGACAATAGACATGCCCAGCAACAGCAGCAAGGCAATTGCCGCGGGAATAAGGATTCGCTTCCTGATCTTTTCATGACTCATGAATGTTCTGTTCTCTTATGAGCACGGCTGAGCATCGGTTCCGGGGGGTCCTCATCTGTCCAAAGTCTTGGCCTCAGTTGCCATCCACCTATATTTTCCTTCTCGCCCCAGTTCGCTCAGGAGGTTATTGATCTCTTTTTTCAGTTGGATCATCCGTAATTCCCGTCCCACAGCCATGCGGTTGAAGCGCTCTAACTCCTCCATTTTTTTCTGCAAGCTTTCCTCTGCCTGCTTGCGCTGGGTGATGTCGCGAACGGTTGCCTGTAACATTAGTTGGTTTTTGATTTCAACTCTGGTCAACGATACAGTAGCAGGAAATTCCTGCCCAGTGATTTTCATATGCTGCCATTCAAAGAAATGGCTTCCTTTGCTCATAGCTGTCTTTATCATCTGCTTGGATTTTACAGAGGAGAGCTGTCCGTCCGGCTGATATTGGGGAGACAAATCTTGGGGTGTTCGAAAAATGAATTCTTGCTCATCTTTGCAGGCGAATAGGGCGAGAGTAGCTGGATTTCCGGCAGTGAAGGTCCAGATCGGAGGAGCAAGAGTCATAATTGCGTCCCGCGAAGAGCCATAAAGAGTTTTGTAACGATGTTCACTATCTTCCAGAGCCTTTTCTGCTATCTTGCGATCGGTGATATCCTGTGCAACACCCGTTCCGTAAATGGCCTTTCCTTTCTCAGTGAATTCGACTTCGGCCTTTTCTCTGATCCATCTGATTTGTCCATCAATCAGAATGCGATGCTCCATATCATAGGGCTGGCCGGCGAGCGCAGCATTCCAAGCCATCTCAACATGCTTGCGGTCATCAGGGTGAACAATCTGCAGGAACTTTTCATAGCTTAAAGGTGGCCCGTCCGGATTTACTCCAAATATGCGATAGAGTTCGCTCGACCAGTTGAGTTTGTTTTTCACCAGATCTAAATACCAACTGCCAATGTGAGCGATTTCCTGGGCTCTGCGGAGATTAGCCTCGCTCATATTCAGGGCCTGCTCGGCTCGCTTGCGATCAGTGATGTTGCTAATGGCTACGACAACGCATTTCTTTCCTTCCACGGTCAAAGGCTCGGCACTAAGCTCAAGCCATGGTCTGACGGTCCTTTGGCCGACCCGAAAGGTTGGCTGACATTCGACGCCATGGACAGCTTGGCCGGAAGTTAATACTTGCTCAAAAATATTGCGAATTGGGCAGGAGGGGCAATGAGGGCTGTATCCGCATCCTCGGGGATCGTCTGCCAAGTGGACGCAACAGAAGCTCTCTCCGGGCTGGAGATTGGTCATTTCTGAGGAGCTTTTGCCCACGACTTTGGTCCCCGCGTCGTTGATTTTAGTAACGACTGTATTCTCATCAACCAATAACATGCCCACCGGTGCCACATTGAATATAGCCTGGAGGTTCTTCTCTTGCTGCTTGAGTTTTTGCTCTGTCCGCTTCCTTTCCAACGAATATCTGATGGTGCGAACGAGGAGGCTTTGGAAATACTCGCCCTTGACCAAGTAATCACTGGCCCCCATCTTTATGGCCTTGACGGCGAGATCCTCGTCCGCAAGTCCGGTCAGAACCACAACGGGCATGTGGGGGTAAAGTTGGCAGACCTCATCGACTGTTTTAAGCCCCCGGCTGTCCGGAAGTGCTAAGTCAAGCAGCACGAGGTCAAAGCTGTCCTTTTTTAGGTGTTCTAGGGCCTGGCCCAGACTCCCGGCCGTCTCGATAGCGAAATTCATAGTTTGCGAGGATTTCGCCAAGGCTAGTTTTGCCAGCCTGCAATCACCAGGGTCGTCGTCCACCAACAGAATGCTTATCTTTTCGGTGTCCATTTTGACTAGGCTTTGCTAGTAACTTGCTGCACTCGCCTGCAGATAACAAACCAGTACTCTTCCAGGTCGTGTATTACTTCCCGGAACCCTTCCAGGCTCACGGGCTTCTTAATGTAGCCTGCGGCGTGCAATTTGTAGCTTTCGAAAACATCCTGATCTGAATTCGAAGTCGTTAAGATGACGACCGGGATGGTGTCCAATTGGTCATCGTCCTTGATACGCCGGAGGAACTCCTTACCACCCATGCCGGGCATATTCAGGTCAAGCAGAATCAGGTCAATTGACGGACACTCGCTATCGCCAGCTTTGCTGCGCGAAAGATAATCTAGAGCTTCCTCTCCAGTTTCCACGACAAAAACGTCATTGCTTATCTTCTGACGTTCTAACGAGAGCTTAATCAGTTTCTGATCTCCCGGATCGTCTTCCACTAACAGTATTGTTGCTGGTTTTAGGTTTTGCATTTTTGTTCCCTCTTTGATTTTAGACAACCTTACGCTTGGACCATGTTTTGCAACTGTTCTGCCTGCTTTTCTGCTTGCTGTGCTAACGACAGGGTGAACCAGAAGGTCGCCCCTTGGCCCTGCTTCGATTCGACTCCGATTTGCCCACCATGCTTTTCCACTATCTTCTTGCAGATGGCTAAACCGATACCTGTTCCATCATATTTTTTGCGTGAATGCAGACGACGGAACATGGCGAAGATATCGGCGTGGAATTCTTCCTTGATTCCAATTCCGTTATCTCGGACTTCTATTCTGAGAGTGTCCTGTGCGATCCGCTTAGCTGTTATGACGATTTTGGGCTGGGTGTTCTGCCGGCGGTACTTGATCCCGTTGACAATAAGATTCTGCAATAGCTGGTTTATTTGCAGAGGGACGGCCCAGACTTTTGGCAAAGGCTGAGGAACTTCAATTGTCGCGTCCGTCTCTTCGAGCAGTGCCCCGAGCTCCAGTTGTGCCAACTGCTCCAGAGTTTCATTCAAATCAACGACCTCAGGTGCAACCTCCCTAGTAGTTAGTCGCGAATACACTAAAAGCCCTTCGATCATCTGATTCATTCTGTCCGCCCCATTGATCATAAAGTCCAGGTTCTCCTGCTGGTCGTGATCAAGTTTTCCTGTGAGCGACTCTTTTAACAGTCCGCCAAAGGAGGATATCTTGCGCAAGGGCTCTCGCAGGTCGTGCGAAGCTATGTAAGCAAAACCCTGCAGTTCACGGTTGGAGTCCTCTAGTTTCTTTGTGGCCTCAGACAGAAAGCGGTTGGCAG
>SDBV01007088.1_pt1 | contig 15388 bp, 14 predicted proteins | sample 2277081 | NCBI WGS metagenome assembly SDBV01 (sample SAMN10402039, study PRJNA504765) | marine sediment metagenome | isolation source: marine sediment core GS10_PC15, 223 cmbsf | place: Arctic Ocean: Southern Knipovich Ridge | collected 2010
AATAGCACCACATTAAATTACAACAAATGACTCTCAATTTAGTAAATTTTTCCATCATCATTAGTTCTGTAACCCACAATGATTTGGAAGGGTAGTGGTTTAGATACATCGTTTATTATTGGGCGCGTCATTTGCGCTCATCAAAGGAGATTTAAAATTACCAATGTAAACAAGGAACTTGAGCAATGAACATTGTTGAACTCAAAGACAAAAAAATCAGCGAACTGGCCCGGATGGCAAAGAAATTTAAAATTGAAGGTGCTGCCGGCATGCGGAAACAAGACCTCATCTTTGCGTTGATCCAGGCCCAGATCGAAAAAAACGGTTTTATTTTCGGAGAGGGGACCCTGGAGATTTTGCCGGACGGATTTGGATTTTTAAGAGCGCCCGATTACAATTATTTGCCGGGGCCTGACGATATCTACGTCTCCCCATCCCAAATTCGGCGGTTCAATCTTAGAACCGGTGATACGGTGTCCGGACAGATTCGACAGCCCAAGGAGTCCGAGCGATATTTTGCTCTTTTAAAGGTGGAAGCGATTAACTATGAGGATCCGGAGGTGGCCAGAGAAAAGATCCTTTTTGACAATTTGACGCCGCTGTATCCGGAAAGCAAGATTAACCTTGAAAAAGATAAAGACAACTATTCCACCCGGATCATGGATCTTATGACCCCGCTTGGATTCGGACAGAGGGGCTTGATTGTTTCACCTCCCAGAACGGGAAAAACCATGCTTCTCCAATTTATCGCCAATAGCATCGTTGCCAATCACAAGGACATCGTCTTGTTTGTCCTTTTGATCGACGAGCGGCCCGAGGAAGTGACGGATATGCAGCGCTCGGTCAAGGGGGAGGTCATCAGTTCAACATTTGATGAGCCTGCGGAACGCCACGTTCAGGTTGCCGAAATGGTGATCGAAAAAGCCAAGCGACTGGTGGAGCATAAAAAAGATGTGGTCATCCTGTTGGACAGCATCACCCGACTGGCACGGGCCTATAACTCGGTAATTCCACCCAGCGGTAAAATTCTGTCAGGGGGTGTCGACTCCAATGCGTTGCAGCGACCGAAGCGGTTTTTCGGGGCGGCCAGGAATATCGAGGAGGGGGGGAGTTTGACAATCATCGCCACGGCGTTGATCGATACCGGCAGCCGGATGGATGAGGTCATTTTCGAAGAGTTCAAGGGTACCGGCAACATGGAACTCCAGCTGGATCGACGGATCGCCGACAAACGCTTGTTTCCGGCCATCGACATCAATAAATCAGGTACCCGAAAAGAAGAACTGCTGTTAGAACCCATCACCCTTAATCGGATTTGGATTTTACGAAAATTGCTCTCTTCCTTAAACCCGATAGACGCTTTGGAATTTTTGCTTGATAAAATGAGCGGAACAAAGAATAATAAAGCATTTTTAGATTCAATGAACTCATAATTTATTCACTTAGCAATAGTATGCGGGAGGTAATCAACCAATCATGAAAAGCGGTATTCATCCTAAATATTCAGAAACGGCTATTCACTGCGCCTGTGGGAATAAAATTGAAGCGGGATCGACCAAATCAGACATCCGGGTGGAAATTTGCTCCAAGTGCCATCCGTTTTTTACCGGGAAACAGAAACTAATCGACACTGCCGGCCGAATTGAACGTTTCCGCAGAAAATATGCCAAATTCGAAAAGCAAAATCAAGGTTCGGCATAAATTTGTCCGCCTAAATATTTTTCTCTTTTGTCGCATAGATAGCATCTCTCACGAAAACGATGATTTTTGGTTCAGATCAAGGCGGATTAAAATTTTATCACCCAAGCGTACACCGGTGTTTTAAGGGCTCCAATTTTATATCTAATGCCGAAATGGGCTAAAAAGAGAGTTTTTGCTCCGGCACTTGATTCATGGTAACATTCAATTAAGGTCTTCAACATCCCGTGTTTTGTCGATGGCATCCATCTTCGGAGTTTATCCGCTACGGGCGGATTGTCGAGGATTTGTGGTAAAAAGTGCAGCCCAGGCGGTGCGGATAGGGGCTTTTTTAAATTTTACACTGCCAAAGTACCTCATTTATTCATTCATTAAAAATTGGTCACAGATATATGCTAGATAAACTCAACGGCGTTGAGAAGCGATTTTTAGAAATTGAACAACTGATGAGCGATCCTGAAATCCTCGGCAATCAGAATCTTTATCAGAAATATGTTCGTGAGCACGCTGAACTCAACAAAGTCGTGACGATCTACCGCTTATTTAACAAAACCCTTCAGGATTTACAGGACAGCATGGAATTGCTCCGGGAAAATGATCCGGAAATGAAAGAACTGGCCAAAAATGAAATCGAAAGGCTCAACACTGAAAAAGATGCGTTTGAAGACCAACTCAAACAGTTGCTCATGCCCAAGGATAAAAATGATCAGAAAAATGTACTGATTGAGATCCGTGCCGGTATCGGCGGTGAAGAAGCCGGATTATTCGCCAGTGATTTGTTTCGCATGTACAACCGGTATGCGGAACGGAAGCGCTGGAAGGTGGAGGTGATGAGTCACCACCCAACCGGTGTGGGTGGTCTCAAGGAGATCATCGCATTGTTTCATGGAGAGGGAGCTTACAGCCGTTTCAAGTATGAAAGTGGCATCCATCGGGTTCAGCGGGTTCCTGAAACGGAAACTCAGGGTCGAATTCATACTTCCGCCGTCACTGTGGCGGTGCTGCCTGAAGCGGAGGAGATCGAGGTGAATATCGACCCGTCGGAAATAAAGGTGGACGTGTACCGATCCACCGGCCCGGGCGGCCAATCGGTCAATACCACGGATTCAGCAGTGCGTATCACACACCTTCCTTCCGGTTTGGTAGTGACTTGCCAGGACGAAAAATCCCAGATCAAAAATAAAAGTAAGGCTCTGAAAGTACTCCGCGCCCGCCTCTTGGATCAGATAACTAAGGAACAAAATGAAAAACGATCTGAAGAACGGAAAAATCAGATTGGAGATGGGGGCAGAAGCGGCAGAATTCGTACCTATAATTACCCCCAGGGACGGGTCACTGATCATCGCATCGGATTGACCCTATATAAACTGGAGAACATCCTGCAAGGTGATTTAGATGTCGTCATCGACGAACTGGTCACCTTTTATCAGGCCCAGGCGCTGCAAAATGACGGATTCGACAAGACATCGACCCGACCATCCCAAACCTCACATAAGAACTGATTGGACCGTTCTCAAACTCCTGACATGGACCCACTCTTATTTTAAGACCCACGCAGTGGAAAGCCCGAGGGTGTCGGCGGAGCTGCTTCTGACGCATGCACTCAATTTGGAACGGATCGATTTGTATCTGAAATATGATCAACCGGTAAACGCCGACGAATTGAAACGATTCAAATCCATGATCCAGCGACGGATAAAAAGGGAACCCGTGGCCTATATCCTGGGGGCGAAAGCCTTTTGGAACCTCGATTTTGTCGTCAACCGGGAGGTGCTGATCCCCAGGCCGGAGACCGAGCATCTGGTTGAGGAAGCGCTAAGTGTGCTGAAAAAAGGTGGTTGCCATGCCGGAGAGGAACCGATGCGCGTATTGGATCTTGGAACCGGATGTGGCACGGTGATCCTCTCGCTGGCCGCAAGTTTGCCGGGTCCTCTTTTTTTCGCAACCGATATTTCAATACCAGCCCTTTTTTTGGCAAAGAAAAACGGAGTGCAAAACCGCCTGGATCAGACGGTCCGTTTTTTCTCGGGAAACTGGTTTGAACCGTTTAAACGACAGGCCCGCTTCAATGTTATCGTATCCAATCCACCCTATATTCCAACCGGAACAATAAAAAAACTTCAACCGGAGGTCCGCATATATGAGCCGATTGGGGCACTCAACGGCGGCACTGACGGGCTTGAGGCCATCAGGCATATTATTGACCATGCATACAAATATTTAAAAGAGGGAGGATCTCTGATATTGGAGATCGGCTATGATCAGAAAGATGCTGTTCAGAAGCTGGTTGAAAAGAGCGGGATGTACCAAGGGGTCATTTTTAAGAAGGATTACAGCAAAATTCCCCGTGTGGCGCACTTATGGACCCGTAAAGAATAAAACAGACGATTTTACTCGTTTCTTTGCGCGTGTTTTGCTTATGTAACAGAAGGTTACAACCCAAAAAGGTAGGCTCTCTGATGTGCTTTGAACAAAAATAAATTCGGCGTCTCTACCGTCTGCTTTATTCCGGCGGTCTCTTTTCAAAAAATAAATTGGAGTAAAAAAAATATTGCGGAATCAAATCATTTCTGTTATTTAATACTGTTTTAAAAATCGCACACTGATGGACCCGTTTCCGGGTGCTTTCAAATGGGTTGAAAGTCGAAAACGGGGTTGAAATCGGTGAAGGAAAAACCGAAAGAAAGGGAGAAAAAAATGGCATACATTACGATGAAGGAACTGTTGGAAGCGGGTGTTCATTTTGGTCATCAAACCAAACGGTGGAACCCGAAAATGAAACCGTTTATTTTTGGGGCTCGAAACGGGATCTATATTATTGATCTCCAGAAAACCGTCCGTATGTTTAAAACCGTTTATGATTTTATCTCAGATACGGTAGCCAATGGTAATTCCGTGCTTTTCGTGGGTACCAAAAAGCAGGCACGGGAATCGATTTACGAGGAAGCCAACCGGAGCGAGATGTATTATGTCCACAACCGATGGTTGGGTGGGATGCTGACCAATTTTCAAACCATCAAACAGAGCATCGACCGTTTGAATCATCTAAACTCGATTATCAGTGACGGTTCGATCAATCTTTTTCCAAAAAAGGAACGGTTGAAGCTTGAGAAATCAAGGATCAAACTGGACAACAACCTAGGCGGTATTCGAAGCATGACTCAGCTGCCGGGAGCTATTTTTATTGTTGATCCGAAAAACGAGGCTATTGCCGTTCGTGAAGGACGGCGTCTGAATATTCCCATTGTGGCGATTGTGGACTCCAATTGTGATCCGGATGAAATCGATTATATTATTCCCGGCAACGATGATGCCATTAGAGCCATCCGACTGATCACCTCGCGGATTGCCGACGCCTGTATCGAAGGGCGGGAAAAGATGAAAGAGAAACAACAGGCCGAAGCGGACAAAGCCATGGAAGATGATACAGAAACAACCCTGGTCAGTGCGGACATGAAACCCGGGGAACGGAAAGTGATATCCGACGGAACAGAAGGACCCATTGTCGAGATAATCAAGAGAACAACGGAACCTCAGCCGAAAGTGATTTCCGACGAAACGCCAGGGGAACCAGAAAATAAAACTGAATCTGAATGATTGGAGAATAGATATGACAACCATCAATGCTACCATGGTCAAACAGTTACGGGGAATGACCGGAGCTGGAATAATGGATTGTAAACAAGCGCTTTCCGAATGTGACGGGGAGGTTGAAAAAGCAGTTGATTTTTTAAGAAAAAAGGGGTTGGCCACTGCCCGGAAGCGATCCGACAGGGCGACTATCAACGGTATTATCGCATCTTATATCCACACCAACGGTAAAATCGGAGTCCTGGTTGAAGTGGCATGCGAAACCGATTTTGTGGCAAAAAATGAAGACTTTCAGACTTTTTCGAAAAATATCGCCATGCATGTTGCGGCCACAAATCCAGTCGGTGTTGCACCTGAGGATGTGCCTCAGGAAGTGATTGAAAGAGAAAGTGCAATCTACAGAGAGCAGGCGATTGAAACGGGAAAACCGGAAAATATCGTCGAGAAAATCACGGAAGGCAAGCTGAAGAAGTTTTATAAAGAGAATTGTCTTCTGAACCAGGCATATGTGCGGGATCCGGATTTAACCATTCAAGATGTGTTAAATGGTCTCATCGGCAAGATTGGTGAAAATATTACCATCAAGCGGTTTTGTAGATTCCAGATTGGAACATCTTAATATATGGAGAAGCGATCACAGTATAAAAGACTGGTTCTTAAACTGAGCGGCGAAGCCTTGTTAGGCGATCAGAAGTTCGGGATCAGTTCCGAGATGCTAAGATATGTGGCTGGTGAGGTCCGTTCCATATTCGATTTGGGGGTAGAGATTGCCATCGTGATCGGTGGCGGTAATTTTTTCAGGGGAAACGAAGCGGATCCGGATCACATGGACCGTGCTTCGGCAGATAAAATGGGGATGCTGGCAACCGTCATCAACAGTTTGGCGTTGCAAAATGTTCTTGAGAAAAACGGAATGCAGACCCGGGTGCAGACCGCCATATCCATGCCGGAGGTGGCCGAACCGTTTATTCTCCGGAGGGCGGTACGCCATCTGGAAAAAGGCCGGGTAGTCATTTTTGCAGCCGGTACGGGCAATCCCTATTTCACCACTGATACAGCAGCTGTTTTACGGGCTCAAGAGATTCATGCGGAAGTCCTGTTCAAAGCTACCAAAGTCGACGGTCTTTATGATAGTGATCCCATCAAAAACCCAAGTGCTAAATTCATAAAAAAAATTACCTACCATGAAGTGCTGGAAAGGCAGTTGGGCGTGATGGACATGACCGCTATTTCTCTGGCCATGGACAACCAACTGCCATTGCTGGTGTTCAATTTAATAACCAAAGGCAACGTTTGCAAGGTCACTTGCGGAGAAAAAATCGGGACAGAGATCTTCACTAAAACCGATCCTGGGAAAATGGATAAGCGCAATAATATCTAATTTGAATAAAGGTGATGCAGATGATTGATGCGATATACGATGAAACCAGCGAGAAAATGGATAAAACATTAGTCGCCTTGAAAAACGATTTGACTCGGGTCAGAACCGGACGTGCCTCCCTGTCTCTTTTAGATGGAATACGGGTTGACTACTACGGTACCCAAACACCGCTGGATCAGATGGCGTCTCTTTCCATTCCGGAGAGCCGCCTGATTAACATTCAACCGTGGGATACATCCGCTATCAAGGCAATCGAGAAAGAAATTCTCAAATCGGATTTAGGATTGAACCCGTCCAGCGATGGCAAACTCATCCGGATTACTATCCCGCCCCTTACAGAGGAGCGGCGGAAAGAGCTGGTTAAAGTCGTCAACAAAATGTGTGAGGATCATAAAGTCGGCCTGCGAAATATCCGGCGTGATGCCAACGAAAAATTCAAAGGCCTGAAAAAAGATGCGCAAATTTCTGAAGATGACGCTTTTAAGTCCCAAGGGGAGATCCAGAAAATAACGGATGATTTCATCCGGAAAATCGATGGCATCTATAAAGAAAAAGAGCAGGAGATCCTTGAATTTTAGTGCGTCTTCAGCCATTGCGGATAACCACATCGAACCTGTTCCCGAACATGTCGCCATTATCATGGACGGCAACGGCCGCTGGGCCAAAAAACATCTCCTAAATCGGCTTAAAGGGCATGAAAAGGGTGCGGATACCGTTCGAATGATTGTTCGCTCCAGCCGCGAACTGGGTATTTCCACATTAACGCTGTATGCATTTTCCACCGAAAACTGGCAGCGGTCCAAGATGGAAATCAACGCCCTCATGCGGCTTTTGAAGCGATTTCTGAAATCCGAGACACAAGAGATGCTCGAAACCGGAATTCGATTGAATGTGATCGGACAGATGCATCGCCTACCGAAAGATGTTCAAAAAACCCTTCAGGAAAGCATGTCCGTGACGCAAAACAACACCCGCATGCTGCTCAATTTGGCGTTGAGTTACGGCGCCAGGGCTGAGATCGTAAAAGCCGTGTGCGAAATCGGTCGTCTGATTAAGGCAGGTGATCTCAATCCGGACGATATTACAGCTGATTTGATTTCCGACCATCTATATACCGGGGGTATGCCGGATCCGGAGCTGTTGATCCGGACAAGCGGTGAAATTCGGATCAGCAATTTTCTCCTCTGGCAAATCGCCTATACGGAAATCTTTATCACAGACACGCTATGGCCTGATTTCACCCGGGATGAATTTATCCGTATCTTAAAGGACTATCAAAAGCGAGAGCGCAGGTTCGGCAAAGTCAGGGCGTGATGCTGAACCTGAATGACCGGTAACTGGAAATGATGCATCTAAAGCGTTGGATCACAGGCCTGATAGCCCTTCCTTTCATTGTCTTACTGTTATCCAAAGGGGGATTGAACTGGTTTACAGGTGTGATTTCCATTATTTCCGTTCTCGGTTTGTGGGAGTATTTTCGGCTGGTCTTTGATGTACTCCCAAACGGACAAACGGCCTTGGATGGATCCCATCCGGGCGAAAGCCAAAAATCGGCGACCCATCGCCTTCGATACCTTTCCTATATTATCGGTCCGGGCTTTGTTTGGGCCACGTTTATATCAAATCCGACACTCATCATCTGTCTTATCGCCCTGGTCCTGATACTCTTTGCGGCTGTCACTCTGGGGGCGTTCAAAAGAGATGCAGCGGTTTTGGATTCTCTGTTCAAATATTTTATCGGGTTTATTTATATTCCATTTTTACTTTCTTATCTGGTATTGATTAGAAATGGACCCGACGGCATCGCCTGGACTTATTTTCTGTTGTGCATTGTGTTTGCCGGCGACACCGGAGCATACTATGCCGGATCCTATTGGGGCGTACACAAGCTTTGTCCGGCCGTCAGTCCCGGAAAAACCATCGAGGGATCCATCGGTGGGTTGATTGCCAATGTGGGAGTCGGCCTGATCTTTAGATGGCTCTTTTTACCGGCGCTCTCCTTGCAGATCCTGATTTGGTTTTGCTTGTTGGTCGGCATTGCCGGGCAAATGGGGGACCTGTTTGAATCCATGATTAAACGAGAATCCAGGGTGAAAGATTCCGGTACGCTGGTTCCCGGTCACGGAGGGGTGCTGGACCGAATCGATGCGCTGCTGTTTGCGGCGCCGATGGCATATTTGTTTAAGATATATGCTTTTTAGAAAATAAATTTTGGAATTCGAATTGGGAAAATCACTTTGCGCATTGCTAACTGCAAATAACGGATTACATTAAATCCGAAATTCAGAATTATTTGGGTTCCTGATAACCCCGGATTTTACGGTACAGCGGATTAACCGGACGGGGAACCTTTTAGCGGATTATTATATAAAAAATGAAACAGATATCGTTACTCGGATCTACGGGATCCATCGGGACCAACACACTGAAGCTCATCACTGATTTTCCGGATCGATTTTCCGTAACGGCATTGGCCGCCAAGTCCAATACCGTACTTTTAGCAGAACAGATCAGACAGTTTCGACCCGCGCTGGCTGTGGTTTACTCTAAACGGCATGCTTCCGAATTAAAAGCCCGATTATCTTTAGACATCGATGTTGAGATTCTTTGGGGCGAGAAGGGGTATACAACCGCCGCCGCCCACCCGCAAGCAGATGTGGTGGTCAATGCAATGGTGGGTGCTGCGGGACTAGGGCCGACGTTGGCGGCCATCAATGCCGGGAAAGATATCGCCTTTGCCAACAAAGAGACCCTTGTTATGGCCGGAGAGATCGTGATGGCCGGCGCGGCTGATAAAAAGGTTCAAATTCTGCCCATCGACAGCGAACACAGCGCTATTTTTCAATGCCTGTCAGGGAACCGGAAATCCGATTTGAAGCGGATATTTTTAACCGGATCCGGCGGGCCTTTTGCCCATCGGCCCGCAAAAGATTTCAAAAAAATTACCGTGGCGGATGCTTTAAACCATCCCACCTGGCAGATGGGAGAAAAAATCACGGTGGATTCAGCGACACTTATGAACAAAGGATTGGAAGTGCTGGAGGCAAAGCACCTCTTTGGGGTTTCACATGATATGATTCGTGTGATAATTCATCCCCAGAGTGTAATCCATTCCATGGTCGCCTATCATGACGGCTCCGTTATTGCGCAACTGGGCGTGCCGGATATGAAGACCGCCATTGCATATGCCATTTCTTATCCGGAGCGACTGGAGTTGAATCAACCTTTGCCGGATTTTAATCAGATCGGTGCGTTAACCTTTGAAGAGCCGGATTTTAAAAAGTTTCCATGTCTGACCCTGGCTTACACGGCATGTGAAGCAGGAGGCACTCTCCCGGCCGTGATGAACGCAGCCAATGAAATCGCTGTTACCGCTTTTTTGGATCACGCTATTTCTTTTGTTAAGATTTCAGAGATGATCGAACGGGTGATGGATCGACATCGATTGATTGGACACCCGGGTTTAGAAAATATCATCGCGGCGGATCAGTGGGCCCGGGAAGAAGCAAAAAAGTTAGTGGCCTCAATTTAATGCACACGTTTCAGATCGTTTCGTTTTTGGATTGGGTACTATTTACGTCAAAAGAATAAATGGAATAGATGCCGCGTCAGATGAAGCAAAATACTGAACGCTGGATATCGGATGCGGGGTGCGGATTAAAAAATCCACATCAATACCACGCAGATAAAAAAAATCGTTGGTGAATATTATCTAAAAGGTCCCGGTTCATCCGGGTAAGGAATTATGGGAACTAATATTTTTGCATTTATCATTGTTTTGGGTGTTTTGATTTTTTTTCATGAATTGGGACATTTTTTAGTGGCGCGATTTTTCGGGGTGGGTGTTGAAAAATTTTCATTGGGCTTTGGCCCCAGGCTTTTAGGAAAAAAAATCGGAATTACCGATTATCGCCTTTCCGCCATCCCTTTGGGAGGCTATGTCAAGATGGTGGGGGAAGATCTGGACGCTGAAATCGACCCATCGGAAATCCCCATTTCTTTTACACACAAACATGTCTTTAAACGGATTCTAATTGTTGCCGCGGGTCCGATATTTAACCTGCTGCTGGCGGTGATTATCTTTTTCTGGATTTTTCAGCTCAACGGGCTGTATGTACTAAAACCGGCTGTCGGGAAAGTAACCTCCGGTTCTCCTGCTGAAATGGGCGGATTGAAAGGTAAAGACGTGATTGTGGCCATTAATGGGAAATCAATTTCCAGTTGGGAAGAAATGGCAAAGACCATTTCAGAAAGCAACGGCAAATCACTTTCCCTTACGGTGCGACGGGAGGGTGAACGATTCGACTTGTCGGTGACGCCCCAGCTCAAGCCGGGAAAGAACATTTTTGGCGAGGATATTGACCGCTATGTCATCGGTATTGTCGCCGCTGGGGAGACGTTTGAAAAAAGCCTCAATCCCATCGAGGCGATGAGTGAGAGTATTGTTCAAACCTATGATATCATTAAATTGACGATCATGAGCATCGTTAAGCTCATTCAGGGAACCATATCCACCAAAACTCTGGGTGGGCCGATTATGATCGCTCAGATGGCGGGTGAACAGGCCAAAGCCGGTGCCGGCCCTTTGGTTTTCTTCATCGCCTTGATCAGTATTAACCTCGCTGTTCTCAATTTTTTGCCGATTCCGGTATTAGATGGCGGTCATTTACTGTTTTTTTTCATCGAAGCGGTAATTGGAAGACCGGTGAAAACCAAAATGCGGGAAGTTGCTCAGCAGGTCGGTATTTTTGTGTTGATTCTTTTGATGCTGTTTGTTTTTTATAATGATATTGCCCGCATTTTTTTTAGCTGATCGGAGTATCCTATGCCCCATCGACTCGAAGTGACATTAAAGCCGCATCTGTTTGACGCCGAGGGTGAACAGATTCGAAAAAAAGCCGAGGCGTACTTTAATTTGGATCTGAAGTGCGTGCGTGTGGTTCAGGTGATCACCGTGGATGCGGACCTGAAACCGGATCAATTGGATGTTATCCAAACGGAAGTTTTTACCAATCCGGTTACTCAGATGTCATCCTATCAGCCGGTGCCGGTTGAATTTAATTGGGCCATCTGGGTCGGATTTCGACCCGGCGTGAGGGACAATCCCGGAAGTACGGCTGTGGAAGCCATAGAAGATGTACTCGGGATTCCGTTGACTGAAGGTGAGGCGGTCTATACATCCAAACGATACTGCATTCAGGGTAAGGGTCTAAACCAGACGGCAGTGGAAACAATCGCCCGTGAATTGTTGGCAAACGATATTATCCAGCAGTGGCGGGTTTACAGCAAACGCGATTGGGATCCTGAAAGGGGTATCGGCTATATTATTCCCAAAGTCATTCTGGACCACCAGCCAACCGTGACAACGGTCCCCATTGAAAGTGATGCTGCGCTTCAAACCATTAGTGCAAAGCGAAACCTCGCCCTCAATCCCAATGACATTCCAGTCATACGGGCTTATTTTTTAAGCGAATCGGTACAGGTAGAACGGCGGCGTCTGGGGCTATCGGATCCCACGGATGTCGAGATCGAGTATATTTCCCAGGCCAGAAGCGATCATTGCAATCACAATACTTTTCGGGGCCTGTTTCAGTATCAGGATATGGAAACCGGAAAAAGTGAAATGGTCGACAATCTTTTTAAAACCTTTATCGAAAAGCCGACCCTTGAACTAAAAGACAAAAAACCCTGGGTCATATCGGTTCTATGGGACAATGCCGGTGTCGGGCAATTCAATGAGGATTATTATTACGTAATTACCGGAGAAACCCATAACTCTCCATCAAATATGGAGGCGTATGGTGGCGCCATCACCGGCATCGTCGGTATTTACAGAGATCCCATGGGAACCGGAAAAGGCTCCAAGCTGATCATGGGCAGTTACGGGTTCTGTGTGGGGGAGCGGGATTACCAGGGCGCCCTGAAGCCGCATCTGCATCCCAGAAGGCTTTTAGACGGAGTGATCGAGGGCGTTAGGGACGGGGGAAACAAGAGCGGCATTCCCACCACTTTTGGTCAGGTTCTCTTTCACCGCGGATACATGGGCAAATGTCTGGTTTTTGTCACCGCCATGGGGCTGATGCCCTCTAAAATCGACAACCGTCCGGCAGACCGGAAAGACATCTCGCCGGGTGACCGGGTGATCATGTGCGGAGGGAGGGTCGGCAAAGACGGGATTCACGGCGTTACGGCCTCGTCCGAAACATTTTCCGAGCATACGCCGGCAGGACATGTCCAGATCGGCGACCCCTACACCCAGAAAAAGATGCATGATTTTCTGATTGAGGCCCGGGATGAGGGTCTAATCACGTTTATCACGGACAACGGGGGTGGCGGACTCTCATCCTCGGTGGGCGAGACGGCCCTGTTTTCAAACGGCTGTGAGATCGATTTGGACAAGGTTCCCTTGAAGTATGACGGCCTGGATCAATGGGAAATTTGGATTTCCGAATCCCAGGAACGGATGACCGTGGCCGTGAAACCGGAACATCTGGGCCGATTTTTTGCCCTATCTGAAAAGCACGCAGTTGAAAGCACGGATATCGGGAGATACACGGATACCGGCAAACTCCATATCACCTATAATAAAGAAACATGTGCTTACGTCGATTTAGACCTGCTGACAGCCGGGTTTCCCCAATGGACATTTGAGGCGGATTGGATCTCTCCAAAAAACCGGGGTCTTGTCGAACCGGTATTCAAAGCGCCGGCTGACTATGATTCTTTGCTGTTAGACATGCTTTCCCGGCCCAACATATGCTCCAAGGAGTGGATCGTCAGGCAGTATGATCACGAAGTACAGGGAACCAGCGTAATCAAACCGCTGGTGGGGAAACATCGTGATGTGACCAGTGATGCCGCCGTCATACGTCCCGTACTGGAGTCTCAAATGGGTTTGGCATTTGCCCAGGCACTGCTTCCCGCATATTCTGCAATTGATGCCTATGACATGACGGCCTGCACCATTGATGAAGCGGTACGCCGCCTGGTTGCGGTGGGGGGCAGTCCGGACCACATCGGTGGTGTGGATAATTTTTGTTGGCCCAGTATCTTGTTTGATCCGGAAAATAATCCGGACGGTAAATTCAAAGCCGCCCAGTTGGTGCGATCGTGCCGGGCGCTTAAAGATATTTGTCTGGCCTATGAAATTCCGCTCCTTTCCGGCAAAGACAGCATGTACGTGGATGGGCACCTGCCGGGAAAATACGGCGAGTCACATAAAGTCAGTGCTCTTGAAACCCTGCAATTTTCCACCACCGGGGTGATCCAGGACATCACCAAATGCATGACACTGGATAGCAAAGCGCCTGGGGATCTGGTTTACATACTCGGAACTACCCGAAATGAGATGGGCGGGTCTGAGTATTATGAACATTTGGATTATTTGGGCCTCAACGTACCTAAAGTTCGAACCGATTTATCGATTCCTCTCTATCGGTTACTGAGCCAGGCTGTTGAAGAAGACCTGCCGGCTTCCGTGCACGGGGTTTACCGGGGGGGAATCGGGATCCATCTGGCAATGGTGGCCATGGGTGGCGATTTGGGGATGCGCATCGATCTGGCGAAGGTTCCGATGGACCGTGTGAGCCGAAATGATACGATCCTCTTTTCAGAGTCCGCCGGACGATTTATCGTTACTGTTTGTCCGGGAAACCGGGACGTTTTCGAGAAACTGTTTAAAGGTTATCCATGTGTCCGGGTTGGGACTGTTTCTGATGATTCAAAGTTGTCGGTTACAGGGATCGATGGCCGTATAATCATTTCAAGCCCGGTTACGCAACTAAAGGATGCCTGGAAAAGGCCTTTCGGAGGTTTGGTATGAGTGACGTCAAGGTCCTGGTCCTGACCGGATACGGATTAAATTGCGACCATGAAACCGCATATGCTTTCAATCTTGTCGGGGCAAAGGCCGAGCGGGTTCACATCAATTCACTGATCGACAAATCCGAATCTCTTGACTCTTTTCAGATTTTGGTATTCGGGGGGGGATTTTCATGGGGCGACGATCATGGCGCCGGGGTGATTCAGGCGGTACGGATGCGGACCCATATTGGGGATCAGATGCGTAATTTTATCAAAAGGGGCAACCTGATCATCGGGATCTGCAACGGCTTTCAGACACTGGTCAATTTAGGACTGCTCCCGGGCTTCAACAGCGACTATCAAAGCCGTTCGGTTGCCGTGACATACAATGACTGTGGAAATTTTCGAAACGATTGGGTGGCACTGGCCGTAAATCCGGCTTCCCCTTGTCTCTTTACAAAGGGGCTGAGCCGGTTCGAGCTGCCGGTCCGGCACGGTGAGGGTAAATTTTATGCAGAGAATGACGTCATCGATCGTCTGATTGAAAACAACCAGGTCGTATTGCAATATGCCACACAAAACGGGAAACCGGCAGACGGCGTCTTTCCGTTCAATCCCAACGGGTCCGTGAATGACATTGCCGGAATCTGCGACCCCACAGGCAGAGTGTTCGGACTCATGCCTCACCCGGAAGCATTCAACCATCCCACCAACCACCCGGACTGGACCCGCCAAAAAGAGGCCGCCAAGCGTTCCGGGGAAAAGCTCAACAACGCTCCCACTCCCGGCATTCAAATTTTTCAGAATGCCGTTGATGCCATTCGACAAAACGATTAGCAAAAGCTGATCATTCCCAAATGGGTTAGAGCGTTCCTTACCAACCCGCCTTAATACACATATTATTGAATACGGTAT
>SDBV01007089.1_pt1 | contig 15387 bp, 20 predicted proteins | sample 2277081 | NCBI WGS metagenome assembly SDBV01 (sample SAMN10402039, study PRJNA504765) | marine sediment metagenome | isolation source: marine sediment core GS10_PC15, 223 cmbsf | place: Arctic Ocean: Southern Knipovich Ridge | collected 2010
ACGTTCAACTTCCTGCTCTTTGAGGAACGCAATCATGCCATTAACTTTCTCGGTATTTTCATCACGAAGTGCACCAAGGTCGGTACCACCTTCCGTAATAACGCTTGCACGAAACTCCGCAATATCGGGAATCGCAGTCACCTTTCCTTCCGCGGACACGGTGAAACTACGATACGACGATGGTTCAATAGAGCTTGAGTACGCGCCGGCGTACTGTACAACCGCATATGCGAACGATAGGAGCGCGAGAACGGCAGCGATACCCAGTGTATTTTTAATACGTGTTGTCATAATAATTTAAACTTACATTAACGCCTGTCATACCGATCTTTAAGTCGGACAATATCCATTTCATCAAAAAATCCGAACGCAACCTCAAGCACTTCTACTTTTGATGTAGGTGCAGAAATGCGATGTTTCACGCGACGAGGAATTACAAACTCATCCCCGACTTTCGCAATAACGGTTTTGTTGCCAATAGTGACCCGCGGTCTCCCCCGAAGAATTTTCCAAAACTCTCGTCGCTTCCTATGATACTGGAGGCTCAGTTCCCCTCCGCGACGAATGGTAATCACCTTAACGGTTGATTGCTCATTCTCGGTGAACTGCTCAAATTTTCCCCACGGCCGTTTTTCTGTGTACGGCTTCATATTCGGGTGCAGTACATTCTATGCGCGACCGCGCGCTTCATCATATTGCCGCCATACCTTAGAAACAGATGGCTCGATAGCATCAAGATCACTTAGTATCTTTTCTCTCAGTTCGGACGTCGCAATCTCTTCCTTGGATTCTGCGAGTTGCAGTGCCGCACTGCCTACCTGCTCAACAAGTTCCAGAATACGATTTTCTTCCAACCCGGCTTCACGAGCTGATGTTTCAATAGCATTACGCATTTTCCCCGCATCAAACTCTTCCTTGGAACCATCACGCTTTATAACATACTGTGCCATAATTTTATGAACTCCTTTTACCTTCCGACCTTTCTCATACATAATACCATATCAAGTACGGGGCCAGCGTTTCGCGGCTAGCGGGTATAACCTAGTAAGTGGGTGATTAACACAATCATGCACGCGTGCAGGACATATATTTCTCCCATACCGTATTAATCTATTAGAAAATCCAAACCACTCGTGCGCGGGAAGCAACTTCATGAAGTCACGCTCTATCTTCTCCGGATCGGCATAGTCGGTTAGGTTGAATTTTTGCGCGAATCGCTTCACGTGCGTATCAACCGCAATACCCTCAATCACGCCATACGCGTTGCCGAGCACTACATTTGCCGTTTTTCTTCCCACACCGGGCAATTGCATGAGTTCCTTCATCGTTTTTGGAATGCGCCCAGCGTATTGTTCTTTTATAATGTACGCAGCTGCAAGAATATTCTTTGCCTTGTTTCGGTACAAACCTATTTCCTTAATAGAGTACGTAAATTCTTTCAGCGGTACATTGAGATAATCATTGAGCGTACGGTATTTCTTAAATAATCGTGCAGTAACCTCATCTACCTTCTTATCAGTCGTCTGTGCTGAAAGTATCACCGCCACCACTAATTGCCAGTGAGAACGATGCCGCAGCCCGGTTATCTGCTTTTCCGGGAACAGTTGCTTAAGCTTCGCGTTGAGTATCCTCACGCGACGCTTCCGTTCTAAAAACATACGTCGCGTCATTAGTACGTGTATTCGTCTATCAGCATGCCATCAGTATTATACAGGCGTACCCAGTCGTGACTGAAGTCAAAGATGGTTCCACGATTTACCCACACACGCCATTCGTTGCTAAAGAAATCAGACTCGTTCACGCGCTGGTAGCACGCGGCAATAGTAATGTTCTTGTTTATAAAAGCACGACACTCATTTCCATCCTCACCCAGGAACGCATTAGTAAGGTTTGGGTCGGGAAGTTCACATCGTCTCAGTCGCCGAATGTAGTTCTGACAGTCACCGGACAAGTGCTGATATGAATCCCGTGACAGCTGCGGACAGTTGTTCGGCAGTACAGGTGAAAAGTCCGCTCTCGCATTGAGATACCCGGTACACTGATTCAGACGAAAACTCTTGCTAATGGGGCTTTTCTCAAAATATATATATGCGTAATCCCCACGCTCAAGCACGATATCTTCATTAACGTTCTGATCAAAGAACGTGTAGCGGGGCACTGCCTGCGAAATGATCATCGAACCGGTATTGCTCTCAATACGCCATCCGGTGATGGTAACACGCTCATCCCCACTGAGCTTCGTGCGAAGCTGCACATACCCGGGACGTGAATACGAAGGACGACTCACTCTCGAAACATACACCGCTCCCTCGCGTGCCTCGGGAAGTGTTGGCGGTTCGATTACTTCCTGCAGTGGCGGTTCAACGGTCGGCGGTTCCTGTTGCTGAACAGGTTCTGGTTCCAGTTCAGAAAATTCTTCTTCAAGATTATTACTATCAGTAGATGTAGCGATACTCTCATCAGGTGCCAAACCAATGATGTTCTGTGTCGAACTCACCGCCCACGACAAGCCAAAGAACACGGCGACGAGAAGAATAACTATAAATATTATCCTGCTTATCATGGTATAAGCATACCTCTCATGCCTATACTTATCCAACAACAGATATACCGCTCAGCGTAACACAGTATATAAAGGATGATCCTCTACTCCCCCGTAAACATATTATAAAGCCACCCAAAGAGGTAACCAGTAATAAAACTGATTACTGCTGCTTCTATGATGCCAGCTATAATACCGCCAATAGAGAGATCAAAAAACAGATGCCACTTCTGCATTATCTCAACGGCCTCGGTATACAAACCGAAATTTCCCAGAATCCCCAGAATAAGCATACCAAGAGCAGATAGTACTGCCGCAGTCCAACCGAGAGCAATAGCGTTTAATTTTCTATTCATATTATATTCATCTTATATCTTCCAAGTTCCCGACCTTTACGTTACATTCTTGTCTGCATTCGTACGTTTACTGAGCACAAAGATATAGAGAATGTCGAGAAGTGCGAGCGTATTAATAATTAAGAGCGTAATAAACCATCCCTTTTGCTTTAAGCGAGCTGCCTTCCAGAGCGCAACACCCTTCCACGGCAACGTCCACACGCCAATGAGTGTAAGTACAAGCCAGTTCTGTGCAAGAAATTGCTCCATGTTATTTATTTTTTCTTTGTGAGTTGCTGCCAAAGCCAGATAATGAGCAATACGCCTGCAATAAGCCACACTAAATGGAGTAAGCCTCCGGTCCATCCCCACATACCACTCCCCATCATGCCTTCCCACATACCATGTGAAACACTATTCTCATCAAATGTTCCTGTATGTGCATATGAGAGCAGCGGAAGCAATAATGTAGTAAGTGTAAAAATCGTGTATTTCATAGTATTAACTGTTTCCTATACCGTCCCTTTATGTCTGTGGTATTTCGATTGATGCGCGCTTGAGCAGCAATGCATTGAATACCACAATAATCGAACTTGCTGTCATCGCGAGCGCTCCCCATTCAGGACGAAGTAACACTCCCCAGTTGTAGAGCACGCCGGCAGCAAGTGGAATTGCAATAATATTGTATCCAGTCGCCCACCAGAGATTCTGCCGCATCTTCGTCATCGTTTTCCGGCTCAGTATCATAAGCTTCACCACATCAAGCGGATTATTTTTTACAAGCACAATCTCTGCAGAAGCTGCCGCAACATCCGTCCCGGCACCAATAGCAACACCGACATCTGCCTGAGTAAGAGCTGCCGCATCATTAACACCATCACCAACCATCATGACAGTGTGTCCCTTGAATTGCAGTGCCTTTACTTTTTCCACCTTATCTTCCGGCAGCACCTGTGCAAAAAAGGTGTCAATCCCTAGCTTGTTCGCAACGTGCTCCGCAACCTCGGCTGTATCGCCGGTTAGCATTGCCACTTTCACTCCACGTTCATGGAGTGCCTGTACCACTCTCAGAGAGTCCGGACGAATCTTGTCCGAGAGCGCAATAGAACCAACAACAGTGACGCCCTCTGCAACATACACCATGGTATATCCTCCCTGAGCATACTGTTCCACGGTAGCGCGAGCCGGTGCAACATCAATATGCCGTTCTCGCATCATTTCCCCATTTCCAACGAATACAGGCTTTTCAGAAATACTACCAAAAGAACCTCTTCCTGGAACGGACGAGTATCCTTCAACATTCTGCAGCACAAGATTACGACGCTCCGCTTCACGTACGATTGCTTTAGCAATCGTGTGCTCGGAATACCGATCAAGCGACGCTGCAAGCGCGAGCACCTGATTTTCATCCCAACCAGAAAATCCAGCAACCGCATTGACACCAAATGCTCCTTCGGTAAGGGTTCCAGTTTTATCAAACACGACATAGTCAATATCTCGTGCCCGCTCCAGTCCGTCCATGTCTCGTATTAATATGCCCTCACGCGCTGCCTTTGCGGTCGTAATAGTAGTTACGGTCGGGATTGCGAGCCCCAGCGCATGCGGACAGGTAATAACCACAACGGTAATCGCGAGTGTGAGCGCAAAGAGCATCCCTTTTGCAAACACAAACGCCCATATCACGAATGTCCCTAAACCAACCACAATCGCAATAATAGTAAGCCAGTGCGCAGCTCGGTCCGCCATTCGCTGAGTTTTGGGCTTACTCGCCTGCGTGCGCCCAACCAGCTCTATGATCTGCGCGAGCGCAGTCTCCTTCCCTATCTTCGTTATCTGTACCGTCAGGGCACCGTCACCATTAATGGTGCCACCAATCACCTCGTTTCCTTCATCTTTTTGCACCGGCTTGGATTCACCGGTAATCATAGATTCATTAACCGTTGAAGTACCCTTTATTACCACGCCATCTATGGGCACTTTTGCACCCGGCCGTACCAATACCATATCTCCCCTCTGCAACGCTTCCGTCTGAACCTCTTCAATGCTGCCATCACCCTTTACGCGCTGTGCAGTAGGTGGAATAAGTTTAGCGAGCTCACGTAGTGCTCCCGAAGCACCGACAACGGCACGCATCTCAAACCAGTGCCCAAGCAACAGAACTAAAACAAGTGTCGCAATCTCCCAATAAAACCCATCACCGGAAATAAAAAATGTTGTTGCTACGCTGTAAAAATATCCGGAGAGTACTGCGAGCGAGACGAGCGTCATCATTCCCCAGTTACCGGAGAGAATTTCACTCTTCGCATGCGTGTAGAATGGCCATGCGGCGTAAAGCGCGATGACTGAAGCAAGCGCGAAGAGCACAAGCTTCTCACCCGCAAATGCAGGGAGTGAAAAATTAAACCAGTTCTGAATACTTGGAGATAGTGCGAGTACAGGAATAGAAAGTACGAGCGCAATAAAAAATCGGTTTCTAAAATCACGCGCCATCATTGCGTGGTGATTCGTGTGGTCCATATTTCCATGATCGCCATGCGCATCATGTCCACTATGGTTGTCGTGCGAATGACTCATTTCGGAACGGTGTTCTTTTTCTTCACAACAGTCTTTCATGATTATCTTTTTTTCGAGAGTTTGTATGCCTCCATAATTTCTCTTATGTATTTTGATTTCTGACCGAGCTTTGCTTGCTCGACGACATGCGTGCCAAGATGGTGCTCAAGCACAACATCTTCAACCCCGGACAACGCTTGCTTTACCGCCGATGTTTGGGTGAGTACATCAATACAGTACGTTTCATCACCTACCATTTTTTGAAGGCCTCTCACTTGCCCCTCAATGATCTTAAGCCTACGAACCACTCTCCGTTTTGTGTTTTTGTCCATATACCCCAGTATACCCTACTGGGGTATATGTGTCCATACAACCATACTACACCGCACACCCAGGACCGCCCTGAGGGGTGCTTTGTTCAACCTGCGAAAGCACATTCCTGTATCCTGCGCCACTCGAAAAATCGTACCCGAGCACCTTGCGTGGATCCACGTCCTGCCACACAACATCCTCACCATTCACATATGTAGCTATGGTGAGATATGTGCTCGGAAACCAGTACGAGTTCACAACAAGCGCTGTGCGATACATTGTACTTTCATCAGACCCCTGTGAAGCGAGAAGTTCTAGAAGTCCAAGCATTGCCATGCCGTGATTACAGTCAGGAAAATATGTTGAGTTGCCGCAGCAAGGCCGATAGATACCTTTTGCCACGCGTTCAACACGACCTTGTTCTTCTGGCGTGAGTATCACAAAGCTATGCGCACTATAGTGATTCATCGCATCTCCATTAGAAACTGTCCATCCCCCCGTTGAAGCAAATCTTCCAGCGCCACCATACTGCGAATCAGTCATAGGGCCTTTCTCAAGAATCTGATTTTTGTTCCCTAGCCCGAATGCCCAGAGCAAGTTTAGGAGCACGCCAGAATTATCACGCGTAATGTGAAGCTCGCCATTTTGGTCTCCATAAAGCAGTTCACGTTCTTCGTCTTTTAAGCCTCCACGAGAAGCATAAATTGCTTCAAATGTTTCGGCGTTAATTACTCCTACCTCAACTAATCTCTTTCCTGTGTCCCCCCATATAATCGGCAGAGTTACACCATCTTTTGGTATTACCCTTTCTTCAAGGAGAGTAGTTAAGTCTTCCGATACATTAGTATTAGTAATCAAGTCTGCATTTTGTGTACCCGCAAAAAATGCAAGTGCTACTAACACAACTACACCAATAATAAGTGCTACATTCTTTGGTACTAGAGTTGATACATTCATAGTTACCAGTCTTTACAACATGCAATTATGTATTTCACGGCTCGACTAACTGCCGCCTTATGACGCAGTGCATACGCACCTAAGAATACTAACCATACTACTGCGAGAAATCCGAGCGTTAGAATAGTCCATGCCTGTGGAATGAATACTAGGTAAACCGCCAACGTAAGCGTAAGGAGAACGGGTAAACGGAATAAATGGAATTGTTCTGAAACGCGCCGCTGCCACAGATACCATAGACCCACCACGCTTTGTCCCATAAGCACGGCAGGAAATAATGGTTCGTTGATGCGTTCCGCAAAGAAGAGTGCGAGTAAAACGAGCCATGCTATAGTCACACTTGCACAGATAACACAGAATTCACGATGAAATATTGTCTTCACTCCAAGTAGCACAAAAAACAGTCCGGTAATAAGTGCGAGTACTAGTAACGCCATAGCAGTTCAAAGAGTCCTGCCGCAACGAGCAACAGTACAAATGTTATGACGAGACCTTGATAGGGAATTTGTGTTCCACGCAGACGATTGATACCACGACTCACAAATGGAGAAATAGCGAGTATGAGCGCCCCAGCCATGGAACCAACAAAAAACCATGGCACAGCATAGGTACGATGCAGAAGTGATCCATACGCTCCACCCAAAGATACAAAAAGCGGGAACGCTTCCGGAAATAACGGGAGGAGCGGCAGTACCGTCAAGAAAAACGAACCCAGTCCCAATAGCGCAGAAAAGAATGGAGTATCCCGACGAATCAGACGAGCTATCCATAATCCGAGCGCAAGTCCAAACGCGCCGATAAAGATACCAATTGCACCACTACCCAAACCAAGCCATCGTGCACCAAGTGCAGCTGCACCGGCTCCCGCAGTACACAATGGACAGTGCGCGAGTACAGGCAGTGCAAAAACTATGCCAAATGTAACGAGTAGTGTTATAGCCATAGTTTAGAACTTGCCTAATAGTGTTGGCGCGACCTCTCCACCAAACGAATATACGGCAAATGCTTCCCACTGTACGCCTGGCATGCCCGGCGAACCACTCGGCATACCAGGAAGCGCAATCGCCGCAACACCACGCTCAAACATAGCTTCCACTGCCGCGATTGGCATATGTCCCTCAACTACCCGACCACCAATAACGGTCGTGTGGCAACTCTGAAGATCACGCGGAACACCGTATGTCTCCTTAATTGCTTCCATTTCCCCTGTTTCTTCTACAATAACGGTCAGTCCATAGCTCCTTAAGTAACTCGCGTATGCACCGCAGCACCCACAGTTCGGATCTTTATATATCGTAACCGGCGCACTCATCAGTTCCTCCGAAAAAACAGTTTGTTGTTTGTTGGAAAAAATAAGTCCACCAATCACAAGAGCTGCAATAATAACGATTAACGTAATAAGTATTGTTTTTTTCATGATTATATTATGTGTAACGTAAAAAACGCCCGACTACTCTGTCGGGCGCATCTAATAACGTTTGTGCAGCGACTATGCACAAACGGCGCGCCCGGAATAGATATCCGGAATGCGCCGAGTGCGGAGTGCGAGAAAACGCATGAGCGGTGCATACGCACGCCTCATCGGTTCAATAGAACGACGATACAGAACACTCCTGGCTTCTAAAAGAATCGGATCAGCACACAATACGTTCCCAAATATGATAAGCGCTGCCGCAAGAAGCGCGGTACCGAGCGTAATCACACCTGCGGTAAGCGTATGGAAACCATTCAGGTGGTGGACGACGAGCGCTATACCCGAGGTGAGTGCAGAACACGCACCAGAGCCGGTCACAGATAAGAAGCAATCAACGGTACCGTGGTGTGCCGCCTGAACCACACCGACACCGATACCACTAAAGACAATGAGTGACGTGAGCGTAATACCTAATAGTATAATCCGCATAGTTGTTGCTATTATACATCCACACCAAAACGCTGTGCAAGCAGTCTTACAACAAAAATAAAAAGATACAAAAAGCCCCGAGAGATGTAATACATCTCTCGGGGCAACAGTTTTAATTTCTCCTTTTTTATTTACAGAACCCTCATTGCAGCCAGCGATCAATGAGCACGAATGCGGTGAGTGCGCTGGTAACAACCGATACCGTATTCGTTATCGTTTCTCCCAGATTAAACACCGTTTCTTCCTTCGGCGGTTCCCGGATTACGACAATGACGGCACCGTCATCCACCTTGGGATTCTTGTTAGGAAGCGGCCACCAGCGATCGAGATTGTACGTACTCCCGTTTGCTTGCGTCAGCAAAATGGTTTCCGTATCGTCTCGTGTGCCGCCCACCTGTTCAAGGTAGTGTGAAACGCGGCGTCCGGATTCATACTTCACCAGCCCCTCATTCATAACGTTTCCGCGTATAGCCACCGTATTCGGCTTTGGCGGAATGATGATGTTGTCTCCAAGCTGCAGTATGATATCGGCACGCGGATTCCTGATAGCCTCGTCAACGCTGATAATGAGCGGGTTACCTTGCCGCACCAATCGTCCTCCTTTCGGATAACCGGTCGGGCGTATGCCGCCGGCACGGGCGATCAGGTTGGACAGCGTCTCATTGTCAAACTCCAGTGGGTATTCACCAGGGTAATAGACCTCGCCAGTTACCGTCACCGTCTGCTGGGACCGATACGTTGGATCAGTCCGTACATACACGAGGTCGCGATGACTCAGGAGGAATGCCTTTGCCTCACGGGACATGCGTACCGTATCGTCAAGCGCGAATGAAAGGGTATCTCTCGTCTGCGCCAGTGGAACCATGACAACCTCGGAGATCGTGTTCCCGTTACGCGGTTCCAGACCGACGCCCATACGACCGATCTCGGCCTGCGTGACATCTGCGCCTTCTGCGAACCCGCCGGTCCGAACGATCAGGTCTGCGAGGGTCATGTTGTCCTGGAGCGGATATTGCCCCGGATTCTTGACCGCACCGCTGACCGTGATGTACTCGTTCACGACCGTCTCGTCCAGATGCTTCGGATAAATCCGGATGGCATCCTTCGGATACAGCGGTAAATCCGCCATATCGCGACCGGCAAGCGCTTCACCGAGATGAAATGGGATGACGTGCTGCCGTTTCCCATCCGGGGTTTCCCGAACGAGATCGGCGCGTTCCAGATACACTCCCTGCAAAAACACGGAGTCTACCAATCCGCCGCCGGAAAACAGCAGGTCATACACGGTCATGCTGTCCCGGAGCACACGGGCACCAGGATTGCGAACGGTACCATTGATATATACCAACTGTCCCGTTTCCAGTTCATGGACGGAATACACGCGCAGGTCATCCAGCGGAAGTAGTGGGATGTTGGACAGGGAATCGGCGAACACATCGTGCAGGTTAAGAGAAATGAGACGCTCAGTCCCATCGTCGTTCACCCGTATAAGTTCCGCTTTGTCCCAGTACGCATCTCCCGTAACGCTGTCCGCTTGCATGATAAGGTCTCTCACGGTCCGTACCGAATCACCCAACTCATACTGTCCCGGCTGGAATACGGCACCGCTGATGGCGACCGAGTTCCTGAGAATGTCCAGAATGGAGAGGATGCGTACGCGATCGCCGTCGACAAGCGGTATATCCCGCTCGCCCGACAGGACCTCCTGCATCGGAACATCAAGCACCTCGCGTGCTACGGACGGATCCGTCCGCTCGGCGGGTGGAATAATCCGCTCAATCTGGAGTCGTTTGGTGTATGCCTCCGGTATCAGACCGCCAGCATATTTCAGAAGCGCCGAGAATCCCTCGTCATCCAGTAGTTCATAGAACGCTGGTCGCCTCACGGTACCTGTAATCGCGACGGTCTTCCCGCGGGGAGGAATAAGAATACGATCACTGTCTCTGAGACGGATCTCGTTCTCTATATACCCCTCCATGAGGTAGTCATACACGTCAATTGTGTCCCGTTCCATACTTGATCCATGAATAATGCGGATATCCCGTAAACTGCCGCTCGTCTTTATCCCATCAACACTGTAGAGCGCGTTAAAGAGTAACGAGTTACTCGGAAGCTCATAACCGCCGGGTCGTTCCACTTCTCCCAATACATATACGTAAATGGGGCGAACGCGCGCAACGGTCAGGTCCATTCGTATGGTCGGAGAGTCGTCCACGAGTCCGGCATGAATCCGCGAAAGCCATGTTTTGACATCCTCGCGGAGATCGTCCAGTCGCCTGCCAGCAACCATAAGTTGTCCGGCATTTTCCATGTAGATACGTCCCTCATTATCAACGGAGAGCTCGCCATAGAATTCGGAGGCACCCCAGAGGGTCAATCGCAATACATCACCGCGGTCGATAACATACCCTTCGCCCACCGGCCCATTGGAGCTCGGCTTGAATGCGTCAGGAATGTTCCGGAAGACGTCGTACCCGAAGTACGGAAGCGTTGCACGTGCAATACTGTCTTCTTCCGAAGGCAATTCTTCTTCCTCTTCTTCTTCGGACATAGCCTCGTCTTCCTCGGACTCTGCAGCATCATCTTCGGCGACGGTTCCGTCATCCAGTTGTTCCGCGTCAGCCTCCGGTACTGCCTCGACTTGTTGCTGCTCAAATGCATCCAACGCTTCCTGAATTTGCGATTCAGGAATGCCGAGGAAACGGGCTTGCCGTGCGGCCTCCTGCACGTTCGCGGGAGGGTTCGCAGGATCAAACCCGAGTTGCCGAGCCTGTTGCTCGGCCTGTTCGGGCATGATGCCCTGCCGGGAAAGCTCCTGCTGAACGCGTTCGCGGACAGCTGATTTCTGGTCCTGAGCAATAGCCATATTCACTCCTCCAAAAATGAAAAGAGTGAACGCGGTCAAGAGTATTATGACCTTTCTGCGCATAAGTAATCTCCATTCTGTGTGTGTGAAGTTCTGCATTTCTTCCTCTTATGTAGTTGTTTAAGAGCTCTGTTATACTAGGCAAATTGTAAAATATAATTATGTATTTGTCAATAAAAACTACTCCGTTATTACCTCTAACAGCGAAAGAAGTCAATACATGTCCAAAATAGTACCCCTCCCTAAATCTCTATCCCGAGAACATTGCGTATCACAAGTCCTATTATAAATGAGAGCGCAGCAACACCCAAGCTAATCACTGCCATTTCCAAGAAGCGTTTCCAGAATGGAACGTCTTTCGCAACCGAAATATAGAACGTAAAGCTGAACACAACCGCGAGAAGTAGAACTATACGCCACTTATGCATGCTTTTATTGTACTACACAAAAAATTATTTCCGTGTTGCTAAGAGAGAGATGAGAAAAAATGCGGTACTACACAATACAATGAGTGGTCCCGCAGGAAGACCAGTAGCCCTAAATAGGAACACCCCACCAACACCGCTCACCGCACCTATTAAAAGACCATTCCAGCGGTACTGTGACAGCTTATGACTGAAATTACTCGCCGCAGCAGCCGGAATCGCCATGAGCGCTGCCGTTAAAAGAATTCCAACGATCTTTACTTCCAATGCGACGACAAGCGCGACGGTAATGAGGTAAAGGAAACGATAGCGCTTAACAGCAACCCCCTCGCCAATTGCCAGATCCTCAGAGATGCCGCTCAGTATCATGCCAGGATAGATCTTTTTAATCAGTATATATGCGCCGATACCAATAATAACCGCGAGCATAGTATCAAATAATGTAACCTGGGTAATATCACCGATGAGCGCTTCTTCAGCTTCTTCAATGGGCAACACTAGAAATCCAAGCGCTACCATACCAGAAAAAACGACACCGATGAGCGCTTCAGTGGGCAGTTTGCTTATGAGTCCCAAAGACCAAATAATGATTGCCGAAATGGCAATCGCGCCGAGCGCTCCCCAGAACACGTCAAAGCCATACAGCAAAGCGAGCGCCACACCAGGCAATGCGAGATGCCCGAATGGTCCACCGATAAGTGCCATCCGCTCAGTAATCAAAAGCGTTCCCAAAAAACCTGCAATGCCACCGATAAAGGCAACGGTAATAATACTAAGTACTATGCTCATGATGTTGGTAGTGTTCCTCGAGGTGCTTGTAAAACTTCACCTCCGTGCCATACAGTTCGCGGAGTGCTTGTGGGGTCAATGCTTCACGGGGTGTTCCATAACAGAGTTGCTTCTTCTGTATACAAAGCACGTGCGTCGCAAATGCGAACACAACGTCCAGCTCGTGCGTGACCATAATAATCGTGAGGCTCTGTTCTTTCCAGAGCTTCTGGAGCAACGGATAAATAGTTTCCTCGCCACCGATATCAATGCCTGTCGTCGGTTCGTCAAAGAGCAGTACCTCCGGCTTATTAACGATACTCCAAGCAATCAGCATGCGCTGAAACTGTCCGGAGGAAAGTTCACCAGGATTGCGATGCAATATCTTCTTGGGAGATGCTAGTCCCACCGAAAGCAGTGCCTGTACCGCCTCTCGTTCATCTGCCTGCTTGAACGCAAAAAACTCAGCAATGGAGAGTGGGTACTCACGAAACTTCTGAGGTGAAAGGCGCTCTGGAAGATAACTCACACGCGGGTCCCCAGACCACGAAATACTCCCTTCGTATGGAAGCGCACCTACGAGCGTTCGCAAGAGTGTACTCTTACCGGAGCCGTTCGGACCCAAAATCGCCAAAAACTCACCTCGCTCCACCATAATGGAGAGGTTCTGTATAACCTGCTCGCCGCCGAGTATTACCGTAAGATTCTCTACATCCAGTAAGATTTTTTTACTTTTCATAATATGATTATCATTGTACAGTACCCCATTATCGTCCACAAATAAAAAACCGCTGAGTTAAGATAACTCAGCGGTTGATCTTGATAGGATAGTTGACGCTAATTTTTAGCACCTGCACCAATGATATGCGTGTCCACCACAAGTGTTGGCGGATTCTCCGGATGAGGAGCAGCAACCGAAACATGGAGTTCCGTGTCAGGAAAATATTTCAACGACAGGTCGAAATCCTGTGTCGGTCTTTCCTTAACAAATTCACCATGCGGTCCCACCCATCTTCTACGCACAAAAGCAGGACAGTCACTGTAATCGTTAGGGTCTACCAACATACCCCAGCTCGCCATAGATGTAAGGTGACTACAATGCCAACAGGGCAACCAGTACGGATCGTAGTCTTCAATATCTAACGATGTCATACGATCCAGAACGAGAATTTCACCGCAGTGTTCACAAATACCCAGATGCTCTGCGAATGTATCTATCGATTCCATAGCATGCTCCTTGTCCTATAATTTATTCAAATAAAACTACTATCATTCAGTACAACACGTTACCATATCCACGTCAATCTACATAACTGAAATTTTATTCACTTAAACCGAGGGTTCTGGAGTAAAAACTTCTGTACGATGCGATTAACCAGTCTGGGGCTACCACCCTTGATATAAAAGTATCCTATGACGGAAGCAAGGAGTGCACCTCCCACATCCACAATGATATCCCACATTGTATCTACCAACCCTGACTTCTGCATGTTCAGTCCGAACGCCTCGTCCATAAAAAATTCAACAATCTCCCACAGAGCACCAATCGCAACCGCAAAACAAAATGAAAATATAGCAATCATAAAAGGACTCGCCTTCACTTTATTCCTATGATACAGCATGAAAAGAATGAGAAATCCTGCAAACCCCATAACAATCCCAAGCATTGCGTGCGCTAAAATATCCCACCACCAAACCTGGACATAGTAATCACGCACCATGCCAAGAAATATAGCTGCGTAAACGAAAACGACAGTAGTAAGTTCAAGTTCAATGGGCAGATGAATCTTGAAGTTTCTGTACATAAAAGCGGGAATAAAAGTGAGTAGTAATATAAGGAAACTCACAAATACGGTAACCCACTCCTGAACAAATATTGCTTCCCCTATTGCAACCACCAATGCCAGCCGTATAAGGTATGAAATAATGAGCTGAATTTTGTCAGCACCATCAAAGTATTTCGGGAAAACTTCCATGCGTAAAGTATATCAAAAAAAACCGCCCCTTATCGAGACGGTTTTCGGATACGTAATTTGTCGCGGTGTGAGGGTTGATATAACCTTCTCCGACGGCGTATTTTCTCAAAAATCGCATTGATCATCTCACGTCTATCTGGTAAAGAAAAAGTTTTTCTTCTCAAACCAGAAAACCTGGGTCTCTTCATAGGGTACCTCCTTAATAAATGCGTTGTGCTAAATCTATTGTACTACTCGATGAAAATAAAAACACCCTAACTGGTGTTTTTATTTTACTCTTCGGCTCCCCCTATTGGACACGTTCAGAACTCTTGATTGGGTGAATATACGAAGAGAATTAGAGAAGGTATTAATATTTGCATAGGAAAATCGCAATATTATAGAACATTGAATAAAGAATAGGTTTTGATACAATATAAATATAATTGAATAGCGAATTATCAAGAGTGTGGCAAGGGAACTGACCCGTAGACCCACCAGCAACTTATCCAAAAGGATGAAGTGCTAATTTCAGCCCCATAAAGGGAGAGATAAAAATATAACACTCTTTCCTTACGGAAAGAGATTTTTATTCAAAAAATGAACACGATAAAAACATGTGAATTTGTTTCACCCAAGCACCCAGATAAGGTATGTGACTTTGTTGCTGACTCGATTCTCGACGCATTTCTTATAGGCGATTCAGAAAGTAGGGTTGCGGTTGAGGTGATGGGTGGGCATAAAAACATATCCATATCAGGAGAAATTACG
>SDBV01007090.1_pt1 | contig 15384 bp, 14 predicted proteins | sample 2277081 | NCBI WGS metagenome assembly SDBV01 (sample SAMN10402039, study PRJNA504765) | marine sediment metagenome | isolation source: marine sediment core GS10_PC15, 223 cmbsf | place: Arctic Ocean: Southern Knipovich Ridge | collected 2010
AGGATGTGTTAGCGACTGGGCTTTCTTGTTATGTCAACAATCGGAGATTTAGAAATGCTTCTGCATAAAATCAATTTTGTAATTTGTGAGAAAAATAGAGGAGATCGAAATCAAACGCTTTATGTGGATGGAGATAAGGGGAAATTCTAACTTATAATGAAAACGATCTATTCTCTCTGGGGAAGAGCGACTTTCCGGTAAACCCACACTTGCAAGAAACAACACTTTTGTGTGCTATTTCTTGCCGTGTGTATCGATTTGTTTAGTGGTTATTTATTACCACTTTGTTCTACAAGAAACTTTCCGACTGGTTTTACGAGTTCCTTTTTTAACTACTTTCATAATTTTACCTCCCTTCTAATTATATTTTATCACTTACAACCTAAAAAACCAATAAAAATGCAATTATTATTTTTATTAAATTTCCATTAAAATCATTTTTGTTGAAACTTTTTCAAAATACTTTTTTTCACAGGCAATAGTGTACATACCCCCCTCTTTCTGTGATATTGCCCCAAGTCTACATCCTCCACCACAAATAGGGATAAATTTACATTCTTTACATTTTCTCCAGGGATCAGCGGTCATAAATGCTACATTTTGAGGATTAAAGTTATTATCCTCCGAAACATTATTTATGTTCCCAACAGAGTATTCTTTTCTTCCTGCCATAGCAGCACATTTGTATATGTTTCCAGTTGGATCAATAGTATAGGAGTATTCTCGCATAGCTTCGCAAGGGCCTAGGGTGATTTTTTTATAGGATTTGAACCCTCTTTTTTCTACTTCATTGACTAGCCAAAGCATATCATCCACATTGGTTTCCGAGAATATACACGACTCTATATGATGGGATGATTGTTTTTCATAGCCGGGGAAACCCAATATGGGTTTGAAAGCTATCTTTTTTATATCATCTTTATGAAATCCCTTGCTTTTCAATTCATCTAGCAGAGCTGGAATATGTTTCTTTGTAGTGTCATCATAATTACCGCCAATAATTATGGGTACTTTCCCTTTTATTTTTAACAAATTGTTTATTATTTCCAGATAAGTACCCTTATCATTTTTGTTCGTCTTCATGCTTCTTTTTCGAGGTCTCATACGGTTATGGGTTATTTCGTCTCCATCTAGTGTAACCTTTACCCATCTTAATCCGAAGGGATTTAAAAAATTTATAAGCTCTGGTGTTAGAAGAAGTCCATTTGTTATGATTTCAATATTCTGAGTAATTCCTCTTTTTTTTGATTCATAATATAGTATTTTACTCATATGATTTACTGCTTCTAAATTCAATAATGGTTCCCCCCCGAAAAATGTAAGTGTTAACTTTTTTGGGCGTACTTCTTCCATCTTATGAATAAGCCAATTACATACTTTTACGACCATTTCCTTTTTCATTGAGATATTAGAGTCCACACCCTGCTCAAAACAGTATACACATTTCATATTGCAGGCCATTGTTGTAAGAATAGTCGCATTTATTACTGAGGTATCGAATTTTAATCTTTGAAACCAGTATTCGATATCTCTCATTTCATCCACATCATCATCTACCATTATACCAAGATCCTTTAACTGATGAAGTTGCTCTTTCTGTTTTTCTTTTAAAAGGTGAGGTTGGGAACAGGTATCTATTGCCTTTATCACATCTCTGTCTACTATAACTCTAGAGTCGGAAAATGTATTAAATATTAATTTTTGCTCATCTTGCAGAGGAATAAAAATATTGAATTTAGAAAATTTCATTACAAGTTTCTAATTATGTTGTATAGATTATATCCCAGCTACTTAGCTATATAATATCAATATGGCTTAAACTATGCAAATAACAATATATAATAAAATTTTGTGAAGTGCACTCCAAAATTCGAACCACCTGGAGTGCCAGAATTTTCGTGATATTGAGCCCTACCAAAAAACTGATCCCGTAAAAAATATAGTTTTCTGGTCTTTAACTTTCTCAACAAACTGCCGTGGCGTCAAGCCTCCAAGTGAGCTATGAGGCCGAATATATCTCATGACGCCTTAAGTAATCTGCCTAATGCCCGAGGTCACTGGCGCAACGAAGCGGCGTCCAGTGGAGTGAGTCGTTATACCCTGCCGCTCCCACCGCAACGAGGACAAACCTCACCTGCAGGACCAATTGTTTTTGCTTCAACGATTAGCCGAGTTGACTCTGTCTTAATATCCTGTACTTTTTGGCGTTCTGACGGTGTGTATGCTTCACTCAAGCCTTCCCTTTTATACTCCTCGATTGCCCTGCGTGCCTCCTGAAGTTTTCTAAGAATTTCTTCTCTAGTCATTTCTTACCTCCTCTTTGATAATTTTTCATTTCTGAATAAGCTTTTTCCATTTCCTTCGAAATAAAATCCTTGCATTTTCGTCCTTTTCTCTCAAATCCTGGTACCACCTTGTTACACGATATTAGTTCTGTGTAGAGTGTCTCAAAATCTTCAAAGTGGTTCTGTATGATTATTTCCCTATCTACCAATTCATTGAACCATGATGAAGCTGTGATGGTCATGGCCCTTACAGCATTAATCACATCTGGGCCAATTAGGCTATCACAATCAATCTCATTGACATCTTTCCAGCGATCGTGAAGTTTGAACACATGTTCTGATCTGTCATTATCACGGTTATTTTTACCTCTTAAAAAGTAAGCCACTACTAATACTATAAACGCAATAAAAATGAGTACTGCGAAAACTCCCATAATCTTGAACGTCTGATCTGGAGACATTTTGGAGAATATAGGTAGCGAAAGCAAGGCTTTGTATAGGCTCCAGAAAACGAATGCGCCAATTGCCGCCAAACCTCCCACGGCTAAGGTAGCTTTCCAGAATTTATCCATCCTTTTTTCTTCTCAAAAAGTATAACACATATTATACAGGCGTTTTGTTTGTACAAATACGGCATTTAGCGCAATCTATTGCGTTATCTAGCAGGAAGTGAGTTGACATAATACGCGTTATGCGGCACTCTCTCCCAGAGGAAATCGGTTTCATATATTTATCATAAGCTTGTAGCATTTTTTTCCTCTATGCCTTCCTTTCTCTGGATTCGAGCCAGGGAGAAAGGGATGGTTATCATATAAAGAAAAAGCATTGTGATTTCAGAATCAGCGAAATTGTACTCGAAGAGTCCTGCGGTAAAAAGAGCCAAAAGTGCAGCCAGTGCGGCTACGGTGAGTGGATATAGCGTAGGGTCCTTGTTCTTGAGAAGCTTAATAAGAGAGATAAAAACCCAGACCATAAAGGTGAGCCAAGCGAGAAGGGTTGGAATCCCTCTTTCCGCTCCTGTCTGGAGTATATTATTATGCAGATGAACAATCATTTTGGCTTCCTTGGAGAGTTTATATTTTGGGTTTTGGGAAACAATATCCATAGTGTTGGGACCAGTCCCGAAGAGGGGATGGTCTTTGATGATTTTTACCCCGATCCTCATGTATTCAATTCTTGCCTTATTGTCGCGGACTTCCAAACTGAAGATGCTGAGGACTCTCTTTTTTATTAGTTGAGGGCTTGCGATATAAAAAAGACTAATTGCAAGCGGTACAATGATTAAGGCTCTAGGTTTATAAAGGAAAAGAATGAGAGACGCGGCGATGACCAGTCCTACCCAGGCACTTCGGGTTTGAGTGAGGATAAGCGCAAAAAGAGAAAGGAAAAGTCCCAATCCCCATAGGTATCTTATTCTGTCATTGGTAAAGAGAAACATGGTTAAGGCCATGCAACTAAAAAGAAGGAGAAGTCCGCCCTGAGTCATGACCTGCCCCATGAATCCCGCTATCCTTTGCTCTGGTGAAGCTTTGAAAAAAAAGTAAAAAAGGGAATAGAGACAGCTCAGATAGGCCGATGCCAGAAGTGCCAGATTGGCTTTTTTAAGCACCTTTTCTTTAAAGAAGCCTATATATACCATAGGGACAATTAAAAAGAGAAGGAGTTCTTTGCTGTCTTTTAAGCTGGTCTCTGGATTGACAGATAAGAAGGATGAGACAAGCGATAAGACAGCATAGACGATCAAAGGCCAGAAAAAAGAAGGGAAGATGAACTTTTGTTTTTTCCTGATAAGGATGAGGATCCAACAGATGAGAGCGAAAGAAAGGAATATCTGGCTAAGGCTGATTGATACCATAGAGAACAACAGATAAAGGGATAGGAATAAAGACAAGAGAGAAATCAAGAAGATTTTTCCCTTATCAAAATAAAAATTCTTCATTTGCAATCTTCATCTTTCATTAGTGATTGTTCCAGCTTATCTTCAAGTCTGCTTGATTGTGCGCTTATGCAACAAAGAGCTGCCGTAAAATATCCGATAATAGCACCAATGAAACAGCCGACGGCTAACCCTGTCCAAAATTGCCACATTGATAAAAAATTCATTATTTATTCTCCTTAATTCAGATTTTTCACCAAGTGAAAATTAGCGATTTAAATTCTGAAGGCTTATAGGTAGGAACGATCTCTTTTAACAATTTTATAATCTCATTTTCCTTATCATTTTCACAGCTCGTTCTAATAAGAAGATTTATTTTCTCCATTAAAACTTCATAGTTCTTTTCATTAGAACTTCTGGCTTTAAATATTTTTTCATAATCAGTGGACTCAACCCCTTCTTCAGCGCTTAATATTTCCTCATATAATTTTTCTCCAGGCCTTATATGTGTAAAGACTATTGGAATATCCACATCGGGTTCATAACCGCTTTGTCTTATCATGTCTTTGGCTAAATCTATAATTTTAACCGGCTCTCCCATATCTAGGACAAAAACTTCGCCTCCTTGTCCAATAGCAGAAGCTTCAAGAACAAGAAGCACAGCTTCAGAATTACTCATAAAATACCTCTTCATTTCTGGATGGGTAACAGTCACGGGTCCACCTTTTTTTATTTGTTCCTTAAATAATGGGATCACACTGCCTCTGCTCCCCAATACATTTCCAAATCTTACCGAAATGAACTTTGTATTATTTTTTTGATTAAAATTTTTTATCAATTCTTCCCCAATTCTTTTTGTTGCACCCATTACGCTGGTAGGATTAATAGCTTTATCTGTGGAAATAAAGACAAACTTTTCAACACAATATTTTAAAGAAAGCTCTGATAATATTTTTGTGCCAAGTATATTTGTTTTTACTGCCTCTTCTGGTTGCAACTCCAACACCGGGACATGTTTATAAGCTGCAGAATGTATAACAATTTGAGGTGCGAATTTTTTAAATACAGAGGCCATCTTGGTTTCATCTTTTATATCTCCAATTATAGGAATAATTTTTTTTCTATAGAATTCTAGGTTGTTTACAATATGGAATATTTCTGTCTCATCGGTATCGATAACAATTAAGATTTCAGGATTAAATTGAAGGACTGACTTTGCCAATTCTGAACCTATAGACCCCCCAGCACCAGTAATTAATATTTTTTTATCCTTGATAAAATCTTTAATAATTTTAAATTCAATTTTTACTGGTGATCTACTTAATAAGTCTTCTAATTCAATTTCGTGTATATCAGAAAGATTAATCCTCCCGTCTATTAAATCAGTTACACTTGGCAATATTTTTATTTTTTTTATTATATTTGATTCCCTTATACTCTCTGTTATTTTTTTTATCTCTTTGGAATGAGCAGAAGGAAGAGCAATTAATATTTCATCAATTTTATAATTTTTACTAATCTTTTGAATATCTTCGCTTTTTCCTAATACCTTAATTCCATGAATCTTAATGCCTTGTTTAACTGGATCGTCGTCTACAAATCCAATCGGTGAATAATTAGAATTTTTATTCCTAACCATCTCTCTTATAATCTGTTCTCCCGCACTTCCAGCACCAATTATCAGAATTTTAATTTTTTCTCTCTTTATTTTAAAAGGGCTCTTTAGACCCTCCAATAAAGTTCTCTTAGAAATTCGAAGAGAACCTATTAAAATAAGAGAAAATATGTAGTCGATTAATAAAATTGAGCGGGGAAAAGGTGATTCTTTAAAAGGTATGTATATTCTTAGTAAATATAATGCCATGCCTAAAGCCAATGATCCGAGAGAAAGTGCCTTAAAAATCTTAATTAATTCCCCAAGACTTACAAAACGCCATGAAATATCATAAAGATTGAATAATCCCAAAAAGGCTAATTTAAGAAACAATGCTAATAATATGAAATAAGGAAAAGATTTATTATATTGATCGGGAATTACCCCTTCAAATCTCAACCAAAAAGAGATATACATTGCGAATGAGATCAATAAAATATCAGAGATAAAAAACAAAACTCTCCTCTTAAAAACAGATTTCCCGAATAGTTTATTTAAAGAGTTTTGATTAATTTTCATTTTTTGTTTTTATCCCCGCTTTTATTGAATAATCTTTTTTAAATTTTCACAAATATAATCAATCTGTTCTTCTTTTAAATTGTTATAAAAAGGAAGTGCTATGGTTCTTTCAGAAACTTTTTCTGTTATAGGGAAATCGCCTTTTTTATATCCAAACATTTTTCTATAAAATGGCTGAAGATGAATTGGTGTAAAATAATTGCTACAACCAATCCCTTTTTCCCTTAATTTATTTAAAATTAAATCTCTATCTTCCATAGAATATTTATCTGTCAATCTTACGACGTAAACAAACCAGCTTATTTTTTTATTATTTTCCAATTGAGGAATGATTAATTCTTCTATCTTTTTTAATCTCTCGTTATATAATCTGGCAACTCTTTCCCTTTTAGCTAATATTTCATCAATTCTTTCTAATTGGGCGATCCCTAGAACGCAATTAATGTCACTTAACCGATAATTATAGCCAAGCCTCTCGTGCTGAAGCCAATTATCATTATTCGACCTTCCCTGGTTTCTCATGCTTATGCATAATTTATAAATATCTTCGTCATCTGTGATAATCATGCCCCCTTCGCCAGTGGTAATCTGTTTATTTGGATAAAAAGCAAAAACTCCACAATCTCCAAAAGTCCCCACCTTTCTCCAAATTTTGTTTTTTCTTAGCTTTTCACTCTTTACATTTGATTCTGTAAGATAAGAAGAAAGATACTCTGCCCCAATTGCTTCACAAGCATCCTCGATTACTTTTAATTCATATTCTTTCGCCAAATCCATCATTTCATCCAAATCGCAGGGTACGCCAAATACATGAACAGGAAGAAATGCTTTTAATTTTTGACTTTTATCTTTTAGCTTTTTAACTGTATCCCATAGTTTATTTATATCAATATTCAGGCTTTTTTCCTCAATATCCACAAATACAGGCTTAGCTCTCTCAAATAAGATACAATTAGCTGAAGCAATAAAACTAAAGGGGGCGGTAAGCACCTCATCCCCATCTTTAATATCAAGAGCCTTTATGCAAAGATGCAAACCACTTGTTCCACTATTTACAGCTATTGCATATTTAGAACCACTGTAACCTGCAAATTTCTTCTCAAATTCATCTAGTTTTGGCCCCAAGCTAAGAGAGGAAGTATTTAAAACTTCTAAAACTTTCTTTTTTTCCAGTTCAGTGATATCAGGATTAGATAGAGGAATTTTCATATTATTCAATCTCCTTTTTTATTTTCGCTGGGATTCCCATAGCTATAACATTATCGGGAATATCTTTATTTACGAAGCTAAAGGCCCCAATAATTGAATTCTCTCCAACGGTTACCCCAGGCATTACAACACTGTGGCTACCTAATTTACAATTTTTCTTTAATATTACTTGGCCTTTCTTTTTATCAATAGTTGAAACTGAATATATAGAACAATGAGAACCAATTTCAACATGATCTTCGATAATTACTCCATATTTCGCATTTATATATGTGAATGCTCCAATGTCTGTTTTATAACCTAATTTAAGATTTTTTTTATGCTGGATAATCCAATTATATTTTGTTAATTTTCCTTCCTCTATTTTGGGAAATCTCCAATCTCTAAATCTATTATTCATATTAATTTAATTGTCCTGAATTATTTAAAAGAGAGATATTCGATGCTTTTTTTTGGAAGCCATTAGATGATAATAGAAAATTGGCGTAGAATATAACTGATTCTGGCTTCACAGTTTTTGGGGACATAGTCACCTAGCCACAGAGACCTTTGAGCCTAGGATTCTAATATTATATTGCGTACAACAAATGGGGGAGGCGGGTCAGCCCCCTTTAAATTCTTCCATCGTTGCACATCCAGGCTGGTTAATTCCTTCGCCTTTTATAACTTTTATGATAGTCATAAAAATAACCTTAATATCTAGCCATAAGCTCCAGTTATCAATGTACCAAATATCATATTTGAATTTTTCTTCCCATGTTATTGCATTTCTCCCATTCACCTGAGCCCATCCGGTTATTCCGGGTTTTACCTCATGCCTTCGAGCTTGTTCTGGAGTGTATCTATTTAAATATTCAACTAACAGAGGTCGTGGTCCCACTAAGCTCATCTCGCCCTTTAATACATTCCATAATTCAGGAATCTCATCCAAACTTAATTTTCTCAAAAATTTTCCTATATCTGTTAACCTTTTTTCATCAGGAAGGAAATTTCCATATTCCTCCCTTATGTCGTTCATAGTCTTGAATTTGTATAGGATAAATAATTTTCCATTTCTACCAGGACGATTCTGTTTGAAAAATAAAGGGCCTTTTGAAGTTAATTTTATCAAAATTGTTAAAATTAGAAATAGCGGTATTAACAAGATAAGAGAAATAAAAGAAATTGATAAATCAAGAAGATTTTTTATTAGAAAATAGTTTTTTTTCCTCTCAGGTTTTTTCATATATTAATATGATAAAATTTTATTATAAATTTCAAATACTTCTCGACTAGTCTTTTTGATATCAAAATGTTTTTCAACAAGTTCTTTTCCTTGTGTTACCATTTTTTTGGCTTCATCTTTATTTTTTAAGAAAAATTCTATGGACTTTGCTAAAGCTTTGAAATTTCCTGGCTCTATTAATAAACCTGTCTTTCCATCTATTATCATATCAGGAAGGCCCCCAACATTACTGGCGATAGTGGAAACTCCAGATAATAGAGATTCTACTGCGCCTCCTACATTCTCAGACCAAGAAGGATGAACAGCAATATCGATATCTGAATATAATTCAGAGATATCGTTCCGTGTTCCTAAAAAACTTATTACATTTCTACATTTTTTTCTTGCGATCCTTTTTAATCTATTTTCGTACCAGTTACCTTTTCCCCATTGGCCTCCTATAATTACGCCACTAATATTTATAGTTTTTTCTTTAAGTAATGCTATTGCTTTGATAAATGTTTCATGTCCTTTCAACCCAAATCGTTGCCCCAGATAATATTTGGGAGGATACATATAAGCAATCATGCCTATCAAAGGTACATGATTACTCAGTCTTAATTCTTTCCGCAATTTCCCAGTTTTTCTGCATGAAAAGCCTTTTATCTCAGTTCCATAATAGCTCATAAAAACTCGTTCCTTAGGCGCCCTTATCTTTTCAAGATAAATTTTCTCTGTCAAACGACAAGTAGCAATTATGTAATCTTGAGATCCTATTGTCTTAGCATCCCAAATGCGATAAGGCCAGTATTCTAGATGTAAAGGACCTGCAACTTGAAAGATTCGAGGGATATGATGCTTCTCGCCTAAAGCTAACCTCATAACTAAAGTTGTACTAACAAAATAGCTATGTATAATATCGGGCTTAACATATGAAACAATTCTTCTTAGCTCTTTCAAAACATTTGGGAGATTGTAGATTCTAGTAATGGGGAAGCTTATGATTTCTTCAATTGGTATTGCTCCAATCTTTTTATATTTTTCTGCTCTTCCTGAACTTCCCTTTGGTAATACTACATAAGATTTGACTCCAAATTCTACGAGAGATTTGATTTGCCGAAAAGCCCATATTGCTCCTTCTTCTGTTTTGAGAAGATGTAGGACTTTCATAGGACAGTTTTGGAAATATACCACTCCTATATGTTCTTTTTTGACGGCAGGATAATTTCTTTAATAAATTTTATATCATTTTTTATTTTCTTTGTTTCTTTAGTGCTTAATTTTTTATTCCGTAGCCTAAAATATTTCTCTTTTTTTCCTACAATTGTATATAATCCACAAATAATGATTTTTGCAATCTCTTTTGTTAATTGATAAAATATGTTTACATTATTTTTTATTATATTTATATTATCGAGCATACATTTTATCTTTCTTCTTAAAATAGTCATTGAATAAACTCTCCAAAAATAGTTCTTCTGTTCTTTATAAAAATATAATGGTTCAGTAATGTTAGCAAATGTCGAAAATTGATAAGTCCTCAGCCAAAAATCATAATCTGATGCCCTAATAATTAAAGGATTGTACATATTTTTTTTATACCATTCAGTACGACCCAAGGAAGATGCGTGTACGATTCTTACCCCATTTAAGGGGGATTGTATAATTTCTCGATGATTAGATGGTACTTTTCGTTTTCCAAACGGCTCAAAATTTTCTCCTATTATAGCTGCTCCAGTACCAACTAAATCAATATTTGAATTTTCTTCTAAAAATTTTACTTGCAATTCTATGCGTTCCGGGGAACATAAATCATCGGCGTCCATTCTTGCAATATATTTGCCCTTAGCTAGAATTGCTATTTCATTCAACCTCGCTGGATATTTTTTATTAATACCATCAGAAATAATATTTATTTTAGAATCATTAATTTGATTTAATAAATCCAAAGCGAGATCTCTTGACCCATCATCAATTAGTATTAGCTCCCAATTTTTATAAGTTTGAGCAAAAATAGATTTAACAGCGTCAAGTATAGTATTTTCTGCATTAAAAAAAGGTATCCCTATGGTTACTAAGGGAGTATTAGTATTTTTAATAAATGAATTTGTCACAATTTTCTTGAATGAGATATAAAATGCACGAGAATATATGGTAATAACGCATACCAAAAGAGACCGCGGACGATTGAACCAGATTCACCGCGAGCATAAATCAGAAAGAAAACCAAAAACGAAGCTACCATTGCCATTTTTGCTGGCTCATATTTCCTTTGTGCCCACAATACTAGTCTCGCAAAAAGAAAGCCGATAACTCCCAATATTATGGGAGCACCAATCCAGCCAAAGTTAAGATAGGCTTCTGCGATGAAGGAAAAACCATAGCCACCACCAAGAGCAGCGCCCGCTGGATTAATAGTCTGCACTAGCCAATGGCCAGCAAGGCCATGAGCGATAGTAGGGTGAATTTCCCAAAATAGGTTAGGAATAATCGTGAGAAATGCGTACAAATATCCGACTCCTAAATCAAAGTTTCGAAAAAGTGGCACTAACTCCAGTGTATAGGCTATTGTCATCATAGATTCGCCCATCTCGGAGATAATCATCAATACTGGATTATCAATAGAAGAAAAGGCGCGCGTAACAAAAGACAAAGCTAGTCGCTCCTCGCCAGCGATATTCCTAGTGATGTAGATGAGCGGAAATACGAAAAAAAGTATTCCCGCTCCTGCGACAACTAGGGCAGTCCTAGGTAAAGGTCGAATGTTGCGATGCCAAAGCCAGCCATATGCAACAAGGGGCATAACTGCTACTAACCTTGATCCCAAAAAGAACTGGGCTATTGAATAGCCCAAAATAACGATGCCGGACATTAAGATGCCATTCATCCGGCCCTTACTGCCAGCGAGCAAGAATAAGGCACCGGGCACAAGTAAAGCACCCAGAATCTTAGGAGTGGTCCCAAAGCCCGTTACAATTTCACGTTGGAAGAGAGCAAAGTAGCCAGAAGACATAACCACCCTGATAGCATTCTTTAGTATAAGCAGTGCAGGTACACACGAGAACAATAATAAGCCCCATCCGACAATACGAATATGACGTGCAATCAGCCTCCCTGCTCCCAATAAAAGGCTTTTCTCCGATGACTTACTTTCTGTAATTGCACAAATTAATGCTCCAAGGTGAAATGATGTTAGCCCTAGTATGACGAGAAACAATGTCTTTAAGATAATCTCTGACGAGAATCTACCATTTAGAATGCCATTCTCGTTAAGATGAAAGACCTCCAGAAATGCTTGCCCTCCATTAAACAACATTGCCGCAATCAAAAACAGTATATAAGGATCAAACAGGCTACTTGTCAGTATTTTCCAAGACCAGAGTGACCAGATAAATAATGCCATTATAAAAATGCAGGCGGGGTAAATCAGAGATTCAACACGGGGATTAAATATCAAATAACAAAGAGTAATGAAAAATAGAAAAGTTAAAATCAGAAATTGAGACCCAACAACAGCTCTACGATTGCTTAAATACGGTTTTCTAGGTCTACTGTTACTTACCAGCATATTTCTCCTGTAGCCATAGCGAAATATGCCGAATGTCATACCCTGCCGCCTGTAGCGCATGTTGCCGATCCACCCAATTCGGTCGATCTGTTCTTAAGCCCTCCAGAATTTTCTGCACCCATAGATCAACTCTATCCTGCAAGTTGACAAAATGTATTAGCCCGATTTTGACGTCAGCCTCATTGGGTACCGTATCTGCCACCACACAAGGCACGCCCGCTGCCTGGGCCTCTATTAAAGCGATACCAAGCCCTTCATAAAGAGAAGGAAAAAGAAATAAATCCAGTGTACTCATAATCTGTGGTACATCGGAACGGATACCCAGCAAATGTACACTATCCTTAATGCCTTTTGTTTGTATCAAGCTCTCAATCTCAGATTTTAATGGTCCATCCCCCACCAAGATTAGATGTACGGAAGGTAATTTTTGTAGCAGGGCATCAAATACCTCAATCAGAAAGAGATGATTTTTTGGTCGCCTGAACCGACCGACATGTCCAATCAGGAGAACATCTGCTGATATGGGGATATTTTGTCGTAAAGCATGTCTGTCATCGGGCAAAGCTTCGTAAAGTGCCAGATCAATGGCGTTGGGAAGCACTGTAACGCGTGAGTCTTGCCAGCAATCCGAACCAAATAGCACCTCACAGGCAACCCGAGAGCAACCGAACATATGTATCGTGTGCTTGCGAATTAACCGACGCATATACCAGCGATAGGCGATTCGTAGCCAGGAATTACGCTGGCCATCTTGCGAGCTATGACTATGAGCCACACGTATCAGCACACCTTCCTTTTTGGCTACATGCATGATATAACCGCTAAAGTGATGCACGTGGCTATGTACAACGGCAAAAGGTCCATATTTTCGTAATGTGTTGGCCAAAGCTCGACCGTACGTATGAAAACCAACAGCACTAGGCTTGGGAAGATGTAAAATTCTTCCTCCAAGGGCCACAATCTCTTGGTCAAAATGGCCTGGTTGAACAGTATGCACAGCAAAATCAAATTGCACTTTGTTGCGGTCAATATGCCGATAAATGTTCATAATCAGCGTCTCGGCACCGCAACGGTTCATTTGACCAACGATGTGGAGGATTTTTGCCATCACTAGAGCTCCAAGTTACCTTGAACAGTACACAAAAAGTTCCGGTAGCATTCAGTTTCGGATGGCATAATTTTATCTATGGCCACTGGCCAATTCCTGCTAATATGAAAAAATGGAAGCGGAGGATCTCGTTTTACCATGTATCTGTCCTTATGTGGCAACTTTTCTTTTGGAAAATTCAGTAGTCATCCATTCCATCAGTCGTTTTCGCATGGCGTGAAACCAAAGAGAGGGGAAAACAATCGTTGAAAATAAAAGAATAATTATGCCATTTAATGTGATGGTATTAAAGCTACCAAAAAAAATATGACGAATAACAAAGGAAGAAAATATTCCTATTAAACAGGTAATGATAATTATTCTACTGGCTTTTGGTGCTAATTCAATCAAAGGAATTTTATGTCTTATATGGTAGGATAAATAAATTATGCTACTTCCTAATGCTAATGAAATTACCCAAGCAACAACTACTCCTATGCCCCCATAGGAAAAACCCATTAAAAAACCCAATCCAACATTTAACAATGCTATGACAATATGACTTATAACATTCCAGCGAAGTTCCCCAGTGCCTAGGTTTACATAACGAGCAGGTGCATTTAATGTATAAAAAAACCAACCTATTGCAAGCAGTATTCCAAAAAGTACAAAATTTTTCTCATAATACCCAATCCATAACTCAGATATGATTGGCATGGATACAATAATCAGAGAATATAAAGGTAAAGCGAGATAAAAAATTAATTGATAGGAACTCAGATAAATTGATTGTATCTTCTTAGGGCTTCTTTCCTTTAAATCTGCAATAACCGGGATAAGTACTTGATTGGCTGAGACTATAAGAGCGCGCAAATGAATAATCATCTTATTTGCCATCTCATAATAACCTACCATGGAGAGTCCTCCAAATTTGCTAAGTAGTGCTTTTGTGACAGGATCATATAATATAATGGCTATGGTTATTACCTGAAAATTCATACCATACCTAATTATTTCTTTAAATAAATTTTTATTCCATTTGGAAGGGAAAATAGGAAGTAATGGAATATATCTTTTTATTAATATCCAGCTAGAGATGAGTACTGTAAAATTTACAATAACCCTGGCATAAGCTAATCCCATCAGTCCATGGATTGGTACAAACATGAAACATAGAAATAAATGAAATAATGCTCCTCCCATTAAAAGAAGGCATCGCAGATCAATGCGCTGATGTCCATCAAGACCTGCCTGAAAAATGCTGGTAACTATCATAATCCATAATGCTAAAAAGGCGTATGGTAAAATAGCAAAGGCAGATGGAAGAGATTCAGGTAAAATAACCAATCTGAGTATGCACCTAGCAATAGGGTATCCAATCATTAAAATTAGGCCTACAAACACAGCCACAGAAATAGATGCCGTTTGAATTATATTAGAAACATTTTCATTTTCTCCTCTGGCAATATATTTTGCTATGAATTTTACTACGCTCCCAGAAAGTCCCAAATTTGCAATCTGAGTAACTGCTGTAGTTGCAAGTACAAGCGACCATATTCCTAATTGCTCAATGCCAATGGTTTTGAGAAGAAATCGATAGAGAATAAAGAGGATTCCACCAATCACCGCAACTTGTGTCGTCGACATAATTGCATTTATAAGTATTTGTCGCTTCTGCATTATGATTTCCTGAGCATTATTATCAAATAATCTTTAGTTGAATTCCCCCAATTGGATTAATAGATTATCGCCTTTAGAATTATTTGGTCTAGTTGCTTTTAGCTTTGTGCTTTTCAAGAGATTCAAGAAAGAAGGCGAGCATTGTGAAGGCCATAAGACCCAATATGCCAGCAATCAATACATTGAGTTTCTTTTTGGGAGATACGGGGTAAAGGGAAGAAGTTGGTTCTTTAATGAGTTGAGTATAATCTATCCTTCCTTTTCTCTCATTTAAATTGTCTATTTCGTTTTCTAACTGATTT
>SDBV01007091.1_pt1 | contig 15382 bp, 10 predicted proteins | sample 2277081 | NCBI WGS metagenome assembly SDBV01 (sample SAMN10402039, study PRJNA504765) | marine sediment metagenome | isolation source: marine sediment core GS10_PC15, 223 cmbsf | place: Arctic Ocean: Southern Knipovich Ridge | collected 2010
ATCAATCCTTATCGGTCCACTTGTTATGACTCACCAAAATTCATGCGATTGATAAGACAGTAATTAGTAAATGTTAGCGTCTTCAGGGCTACTTCCATTATAGTCTTCGCAATAGTAGATCAACATGACTTTTCGAAGTTCGCCATAAGCATAAAGCAGGGGAGCCATGCCAAGGTACCTCACATTTTTGAAATAAGGTTCCAAGGCTGTTTGATACCGTTCTTCTGTGGTCTCTTTCATGGGAATTTCCACATAAGCAACAAAAAATCCTGATTGACCCAAGCGCTCATCCGCTAGAGATGGCCAATAAGAAAACTGATTCTTTCGCCTCCCCTCAAGATTCAAAAAGTAAGCCCTTTTTTGTCCCGGAGCATAAAAACTCAATAACGAACTCATCTGATAGGTGTCACTCACGAGAAACTGTTTATCGGGATCATAATCGACGTCCTCTAATCCAGCGGCGATATGATTCCACCCCATGCATTCATTCAGCCGATTCAGTTTTGGAGCGATCATGGGACCCCAATTATACATTTGCCCCATTGGAATGGAAAAGATAAGTCCCACTAAAAGGAGCGACACACTGAGACCAACATAAAGCCATTTCCGTCCCCAGGAAACAAATTCACAGAGATACCATACGAGAAAGACTGTCGCAGTTGGATACACAAAAACGCACCAGTTCCCCTGCATTTTTTGAAACAGAGATAAAGTTTGGTACACAAGAAGGATCAGAAAGCTCACAATCCCACAAAACTTGATGGGTAACGGGACCTTTCGCCACTTTCTGAACAAAGTGACAAAAGCAATAAGCAATAAGACAAAAAAGATGGGCGAGATTAAAGCCGCTTGTGCTCCCAGAAAATCAAAAAAGTTCCCTTGAAAGAGAGCCGTTTTTTTCACGACAGCACTTCCTCCGAGCATTGTCGTCCAGACATGTTGAAAAGTGGGCCAACCCCGCTCAGCATTCCAAACGATCGTCGGCAGTAGCCCCAACAATGAAATGAAAACGCCCGGGATAATCCACCACGATCGCAGCACGGAGATCACGATCATCGTACAAAAAACGAGCACCCAAATGAGATAAATCGGCCATTTAAAAAGAGCTCCGAACCCAACCAAAAGTCCCAAGAGAAGATAATGCGGTCTGGTTTGTGAGTGCAAAGCTTTCACCACCACAAGGCAAGAGAGTATCCAAAACAGGACCATCCCCACATCCGTTGTGGCATAATAAGAGGCAAAGAATCCCATGGGGCTCAGTGCACTGATCAAACCTGCCCAAAAAGCAGTTCTTTCTTTAAGGCCTGCTGACACTGCTAACCAGTAGACCGAAAGTGAAATCAGAAACGAAAGGACCACCGCTCCGATCCGCACTCCTAAAACTGTATCACCAAATAATTTTGTACCCAACCAAATTTCCCAAGCTATGGCGGGAGGCTTACTGTAATAACCCCAATCAATATATTGGCTCCATGTCCAGTACTGCGCTTCGTCGGGGGCGAGCTGAAGACTTGAGAACTGAATCCAGCAGATCATTAACACAGCTTTGATCAAGAGAATGCATATAAGTAGATAAGAATACTTTTGCCGCATAAACTGAGTGTATCATTTCAGTCTCAAGATGTCGATTCTTGGGGCAACAATGTCTTGGAAAATTTTTAACGCAAAGACGCGAAGACGCGAAGACGCAAAGATTAATACTTAAGCGTATTTGATCACGAAGTGATCTCGAACTTTTAGACGCAGATGACACAGATGAGCGCAGATGGTGAGCCTTATTCAAGGCTCACCATCTGCGCTCATCTGTGTCATCTGCGTCTAAAAAGCTCATGGACCGTTGGTCCAAGTCTGGTGCACCATTCTTTGCGTCTTCGCGTCTTTGCTCCTTTGCGTTAAAAACTTATAAATCAACGTTTTACAAAAAAAACTCTTAAGCTCAAATTCCGAGATTTGTCATAAATAAAAGAATCATGATATCCAGTGGAATAAGTCGATAGTACAACCGGTGGGGACTCGAATGTTATCACTAGAGCGGCGAGGGCAACTTCCTGAAGAGTTGCAGCTCAGCTTGAAAAAACAAGTCCTTCCTCATCTCCTCGAGGAAGTTTGTAGGCGGACCCCCGACCAAATTGCTCTCTCCACCCCCAATAAATCCTATTCTTTCCAACAGCTCGATGAACAATCCGACCAGATTGCCAGGCATCTTGTTTCTCATGGAATTGAAATCGGCTCCCGTGTTGCCGTGTTTTCAGAGCCGTCATGGGAATCCATTATTGCGCTCTTCGGAGTCTTAAAAGCCGGTGCCAGTTATCTCGCTCTTGATCCCGTTTCCCAAAAAAGTCAAATTTCATCAATTCTAGAAAAAGCACAACCAAGCCTTCTTATCGCAGGTGACCAAAAAGTTCCAGGCTATCTAAGCGATGAGCTTAAAGTATTAAACATCAATGAGATTTTATCAGGAGAACTCTTAGAGGCCATCGAATTAACAATCAATCCACAAGATACTGCATTGATTGTGTTTAAGAGTGGTGTGAAGGGAATTGAACTGACTCATCAGGGAGTCATGAACTTGGTCTTTTGGTATCGAAGTGCTCATGGTTTTGGGTCTCAAGATACTGCACCATTAATGGCAAGGCCCCGTTGTGAAACGGCGATGACAGAAATACTGATCTATTTATGCAATGGTGTCACGGTTAAGATTCCTCCTTGCAACCTCGTTCAATCTCCTCAAGATCTCAAGCAATGGATTTGTGATGAGAGAATCAGTTTGATTTCCCTACCTACTTCCACTGCAGAAGAGCTGATTGATGAACAATGGCCCAAGGAAGGTCCCTTAAGAATACTATTCACCAGAGGAGATCGACTCAAGAAACCTCCTCCTAGTTCCCTTCCTTTTCATGTGATCAATAGCTATGGGCTTGCAGAGTGTGGGGGTGTTTCGGCGGAATATCTTGTGAAGCATGACGAAGAGTCCTTGATCATTCCTATCGGGCACACGATTTCTAACGTGAAAGGCTATGTATTCGACACTGGTTTCCAAGAAGTGGCGCATGGAGAAAGTGGTCAGTTGTGTCTAGGTGGTTTGGGATTAGCGAAGGGATATTTGGATGAAGAGATGAATCATGAAAAATTCGTGATTCACACCCGTATTGGGAAAAGGCCAGAAAGATTGTTTTTAACAGGGGACCTCGTTCGAAAGCGAAATGACGGTAAGTTAGAATTATTAGGGAAAATTGATCAGCAAGAATCCATAGGAGATTCTCAAGTGGGTCTTACGGCTGTTGAAAGCATTATCAATTCTCATGTTGGAATTTTACATGCCGTTGTTCAACCTGTGAAGATAAATGATGAAACGGTTCTGGTGGCTTATTGGGTCGGGAAAGAAAATGCTTCGGTTTCAGAAGGAAACTTGAAAAGGTCTTTAAAAAGAAGGCTTCCCGCGCATATGGTCCCCAGACATTTGATTCAACTGACTCAATTTCCCATCGGAGGTGATGGAAAAATCAGCATTGAACAACTCCCGATACCCCATGATCATGAGTCCATGAATGACGCAGAAGATCTTCCCACAAACGCGATTGAAAAACAATTGGCACATCTCTGGGAATCAGTGTTAGAAATTTCCCCCATAGGAATTCACAAGAGTTTCTTTGATCTCGGTGGAAATTCTTTAACCGCTGCACGGCTCCTCCTAAAAATTAATCAGCATTTCGGTAAAGGATTTTCATCAACCACCTTTTTTGAGCATGATACCATTGCCAAAATGAGAAAACTCATAGTTGAACCTGATGCACAGCCCACACAAAAAGCCGTTGTAGCTATCCGAAAAGAGGGGCGTCAACCACCACTCATTTGTCTTCACGGATTTGTCGGGGGATCTTATTTTTATTACGCTCTATCACGACATCTTCATGAGGATATCCCCCTGTATGCGATTGATGCGACAGATACAGAGGGATCGATAGAAGAGATCGCTCTTCGAACCGTTAAAAAAATCAAACAGATTTCTCCAAAGGGACCATATTCTCTTCTCGGTCAAGGGGTCGGAGCCTATTTAACTTATGAAGTTGCCAGACTTCTTAATCGTGAAGTTTCGTTTGTAGGAATACTCGACACTTTTGCTCCCAATTACCCCAAATACCACTCTTTTCTTAAACGATTACAGATTCAGACCAACTATTTTTTCCAATTAAACGGGCACGAGAAGAAAGAGTATATGATTCAAAAAATGGAGAATTTAGAACACAAAACAAGTCAAGTCTTCGGGTTGTCAAAAAAAGAGAATCCTACTGAGAATATCATTTCGGATAACCTAAAGTGGACACAAAAAAAAGTCATGGCCTCCTATTCACCAAAACCGTGTGACTTAGAGCTCACAATTTTTAGCGCTCAAGAGAAAAAAAATGACCTTGAGTACGATCCATCCTTAGGATGGAAAGAAATGACACAAAAGCTCAAGATTGAAAAAATCGTCGGATCGCACGCTACTCTCCTTGAAAAACCTAACATTAAAGCCTTCGCCGAAAAACTGAACCATTTGCTCATTCAACAAAAATGAGATAATAAATGAAGTGGGAAGAAATCAAAGGCGCTTTTAGCCATCCAGAGGATGGTGTCATCATCTGGTGCTATGCATTAGAAGATTATCAAGATGACATCCCAGAATTTTGGGGATTGTTAACCGAAAAGGAATGTGAACGAGCACATCAGTTCATTTTCCCTTTGGATCAGAACAAATATATCCTGACAAGAGCCTTCTTACGGCTCCTAATTGCCGACATTCTGAAAATGGATCCCCATTCCGTTCCACTACGGCAAAACGATTTTGGGAAACCGATACTTCCGTCAAACGAACTCTTTTTTAATCTTTCCCACGTCGGCACAACCATCTATATCGCGACAACTCAACTCTGCGATATTGGAATTGACGTAGAAAAAATTCCGCAGAATTCGGAAAATCAAGAACTGCTTCAACAACTTTATCCCACATTTGCCCGTAACACTATCAACCCAAATGAAGACTTTGCTCGGCTATGGACCCAAACGGAAGCTTACTTGAAAGCTTTGGGAATTGGTTTTCACGGAGATAACATTCCCACACACATTCTCGACCCCCACGCCCCCCTAAACACCTGGCAAAAATCGCTCTATAGCTTTCAACCAGAACCACATATCATAGGCTCCCTGGCTCTCGTTGACCAATTAGACCCAAATGTATCATTCTACAGTTATAGACCTCAACTTACCACCAGTGCCTAAAATGAAAGCTCTCTCAATAGATGATTGTGATTTCATTCGCAATGTCTTCGAGCGGCATCCCCCGGTCTTTTCAGAATTCACCTTCAGCAATCTCTTTATGTGGAAAGAAAATCGCCACACATTTTTCTGTGAGATTGACAACACCGTGATCTTCCTCATTCAAGATGCTCAGGAAAATTATCTTGTGTTTGGACCTCCTTTTGGCCCTTTAAGCCTGGACCAAGTCATCCCAAAGCTTCCCGTAAAAGTCGAAAAAGCGGTTCGTACTAGCTTGCCAACAAAAGAGATCCCAGGCTGGGAATTTTCCACAAGTCCGGACGATGCCGATTATGTTTACAAAGTGTCGGATCTCATTGAATTTCCCGATCATCTTTACCATAGAAAAAGGCAATTAATGCGGGGGTGTTTAAGTCGCTACGATTGTCAATATGAAGAATTGCACGAAGAAAATATTTATGAATGTCGACAACTCCAAAAACGGCTTTTTGAAGAGAGCGATCAAACGGAGAGTTCACGGCAGGAACATATCGCTGCTGAGCGGTTGATTGAGAACATTGATCATTTTGATGTTTTTGGCGGAGTCATCCGCATCAATCGGCAAGTTGAAGGTTTTATGATTGGGAAAACTTTGAATGCTACGACGGCTGTAGGCCATGTCGAAAAAACCAATCCTGAGATTCATGGACTCTCTACATTGATGCATCATTGGTTTGCGAAATATTCGCTTGAAAGTTACGAATACTTTAATGTTGAACAAGATTTAGGATTGCCGGGACTTCGGCAGTCCAAAAGCAGCTTTTTCCCGGACCACATGGTGGTCAAGTGGGAAGGAAATTTAGTACATAACCAATTTTAAAAATTTAACCGCGAAACAAACCAGTCCTCTTAAAACCCCTATCGGGAAATAACCACATCCTGTCCATCCTTACTATCCTTCTATCCTGTTTTTTTTAGCACATGAGAACAGGATAATAGGATAATAAGGATGAACAGGATGTTTTTTTAAAAGGTTTATAATAAATGACTGGCAATTTCGAGGATAGTGATACATCGTTTACCCGGTCCATAATGCCAAAAAATACGGTAGGCACCGGGTGTTCGATTTTAGAACCGGAAGTACAAACAGCTGTCGTTTTTTTTCTATTTCCAGTATAAAGAACACATGACACTATCATCTGAAGAACTCAATCTCCTTAATCACCAAGGCTTTATTGCTGGCCCCGGTGAATCAGAATCGGATTTCAAAAAAAGAGTTGAATACTGTCGGGGACTCAAAGAAGAGATGGAAGAGCTTCCTGCAGATGAAATCCTGAAAGAATCACACGCTCTCACCCGTACATGGTTCGACATCGCCCCCGATTGGATTCCCTGTCTTTTTAGTAACCACCAGCTGGCTTTGTGGCACGGAGGATGTGCTTGGATTTTTCAAAAGGATGATCGGACTCCGACCGGAGCCTTTCTTCAGTTAAGAAAAACATTTTATCGAAATTCCACATTCCTAGGCATTTACAAACGCAACGAATTTATCGCCCACGAGCTTTGTCATGTGGGAAGAATGATGTTCGAGGAACCTCGTTTCGAGGAGGTACTCGCTTATCAAACGGCCTCTTCACCACTGCAAAGAATTTTTGGCCCCTTAGTCCGGTCGGCCACCGAGGCGATTATTTTTGTGATCACCATCATGATGCTTCTGATGGTCGATATCATGATCCTGGCCTCGGGTTATTTCTCTATCTACCATCAATTGATGTGGTTTAAACTTATTCCTCTGGGATTGATCCTCTTTGCTTTGGGAAGGTTGCTGAATGCAAGATCAACCTTTAAAAAAAGTTTCAATCAGCTGGAAAAAGTTTTGGGCTCACCGGAATTGACACGTGCTGTGATTTACCGGCTGACAGATCAAGAGATTGATGACTTTGCAAAGATGAGTTCGGATGAAATCCGATCTTTTGTCGAACAATCAAAGGAGAAAGAACTTCGTTGGCAACAAATTTACACTTATTTTAGCCGCAGATAAACACAGATGTCCGCAGATTTTATCTGCGGACATCTGCGTCTAATATTTTCGACGTTGTTGAGCATTTCCAATATTCAAATCTCGACGATACTTGGAAATGGTTCTTCGCGCACAAGGTATCCCCGTGTCTTCTAACAAATTCGAGATTTTCTGATCGGAAAAGGGCTTTTGTTTATTTTCTTGCTCAACAATTCTTTGAATCGCATCACGAACACTTTGTGATGAGATTTCACTTCCATCTTGCTTCTTATAAGAAAAAGTAAACATTGAGCGTAAGGAGATCAAGCCTCGGGGAGTATTCACATATTTATTCGCAACGGCTCTAGCAATCGTGGATTCATGAAGATTCAGTTCTTCCGCGACTTCAGTCATAAACATAGGAATCAGTTCACCTTTAGGATTTCTCAGATATTCGATCTGTTTCACCGATAAATAATCCAAAATTCGCTTAATTGTTTCATTACGCTGATATACATTTTTCATGAGCCATTTTGCAGAAAGCATATGCTGATAAATATACTCCTTTGTCTCTTGTGGGAGTTTCTCATCATCCAGCATTCTCATGTACTTTCGATTGAGTCTCAAGGATGGAATCGAATCGTCGTTTATCACAACAACAAGCTTTCCATTTTCTTCTTTAATCTCCCCATCTGGAATGATGTACGATTCCGTCATCGGAATAAAGCATGTACCAGGATGGAGATCCAGTTGTGCTATATCTTTCTCAATAACTTGACGAATTTCATCTGGAGAAATATTCAATTTCTTCTGAATGAGGGGGATTTTATTGTGAAGAAGCTCTTCATAACACTCCTGGACTATCTTTTCAGCCAGAGATCCTTCTTTTCCATACCTCTTCAATTGAATTAACAGACATTCTTGGGTAGTACGTGCCCCTACACCATATGGCTCAAATTCTTGAATAGTTAGGAGAATCGCTTCAAGTTCTTTAACTGTTGCTTCAGCAAGCACCGAAAGTTCTTCCAAACTCGTCGCCAATAACCCTCTCTCATCTAAACTTCCAATAATCAGCTCTGCGAGAGCCTTTTCTTTCTCAGACTCAAATGTCTCCCCCGCTTGTTCCATAAGATTACCATATAGAGTCTTAGGAGCGATCACTGAAGTATCCCAATAATTCTTAAGCTCTTCGTCCGTTTTTGAAATTCGAGGCCTCAATTCATTCTGCCCGAAGAAGTCTCGGTATTCCTCATCCAACTTCTTAAGGATTTCAAAATCATCGTGATGGATCTTGACCTCTTCAGGATCATCCCTTTCAGCAAGACACTCTTCCGCAACCTCTTCAATGATTTCGATCAATGGATTTTTTTCTATTTCACAATCAATGAGTTGAGAGATTTCCATAATGGGAGACTGGAGTAATGAAATCGCTTGCTGCATCTGAGGCAACATCATAAGCAACTGATTCTGCTTAAGACCCTGAGTCAGCTTTTGTTTCTGTTCAAAAAAAATAGGATAAGACATTTTACGCCTCCTTTTCTGATGCTCTCAGGGATTATAAGAAGGCAAAATCAAGTGACGGGTCAACCCGAGAACTCACTCTCTAATTCTATTATACTCGATTCGGGTATATTCTGGATAATTATCCGCAAGTGACTTGTAATCAACATCCTAGGATAGTGGGGGCATCCTGTCTATCCTTAATATCCTTTTTATCTTGATAATTACTTGATTTCCCGCCACTTATGAATCATCTGCGCGGCCAAAGGCATAGCGTCTTTTCCTCCACCTGCATACCTTAATAACACGACGACAACAAGTTCCGGCTCATCACCATCATATGAAATTCCTCCAAACCAGGCATGTGTGGTTTTTCGGACTCCAGTTTTCCGATCAAAGTGCCAACGCTCCATCGATTCAGATGAACTGGTTTTTCCAATCAGATGATCCTGAACAGAGGAATAAGCATCTAGTGCCTCTCGATCTATGTGAGGACCCATGCGGCTTGCGGGTGTCGACTGAACCACCCGCTTCATCCCTTCAAAAATGAGAGAGCGTACAGGCTCTGGAAAATCGATTTCTCTTTGAACTTCAGTGGGAACTGAATGAATAGAGGTTTCACGTTCTTCCTGGTGTCCTAGTGAAAACAGAGGAAAGTCAACTCCGATAAATGACAAACTGTCTTGGTAATCAAATTGCTCGAGCAGATCTTCTTGCCAAAAGTTTGAACGACCCCCCACTCCTAATTTCACAATTTTCGGCTTTAAGACATCTCCACCATTCGCCAAAGTCGATAGCATCACAGCTGTTTGCAGGGGAGTCACCACCAAAGTTCCCTGGCCGATGGATGTCGCATGAAGGTTTGTGCGATTCTCCACGAGATCAGTGGGAAGTCTTCCCGGAATTTCCCCTGGCAAATCAATTCCCGTTTTGGATCCATAAGAAAAGAGCTTCGCGGCTTCAACAAGATCATTCGGACTTTCAAGGCAATCTCCAGCACACAAAGCAAAATAGGGATTCGAAGATTTTTCAATGGCTCTAACGAGATCCGTGCGACCAATGTTTCGGGAAAGACTTTTTGGCATACGACCTCCCTTATATATACGGGGAATCGGCTTGCCATTCAAAAAGTAACCAATTTTCCAAGTATTTCCGGATCGACCCATTTGATCAATGATTTCGAGAGGATTGAGTTGTGAAATTTTTATCCCTTTGTAATAACGCTGAACCAAAGTTTCATAGGCAGTCACAAGTTTGAAAACCGAACCTTGAACGGAGGACTGTCTGAAAGCATGGGACCTCGCATACCCAAAACCATATCGAGGATAAAAAGCAGCAGCGAGATGCTTTTCGAGTGAGCGGCCATTTTCAGTACGCAAGTTGCGATAGCGGTTGACAAGAGGGCGGTCAAGTTCTTGAAATGATCGCATGGATTTGAGGAATAAATGGGCGAGTTCGGGATCCATCTCTTCAATTTGGTCGCTTAAAAGAAGATACTGTTTGTGCCAAGGGAGCCCGCGGTGAGCTCCGTATGAAATTTCTTTATGCCAAGAATAAAAGGTATCTTCATAAGGTACTAATTCCGGATTGGATGTCGGTCTTCCAATGAGGAAAGTGGTGAGCAGTTCCAAGCGATGTCGCTCCCAAAACAGGGCAAACTGTTCCCGTTCAACAGTGTCGAGATAATCCAGGTAAGGTTTCGCATACGACCCCCTTTCGATCTCTTCTTCTCGTTTTTGTTTTAAAAAGGCTTTCTGATTATCTTCACGCCACTTTTTGAAATGAAACTCGTGAAATAGATCGCGACTCATCTGTTTCACTTGATAGCTAAGAACTGCGTAAGCAGATGAGAGATCGCGATATCGAGTAAAACCTTGATTTCCCACTTGATCGAGCAGATTATCGGTAAAATATTCTTGCTGCACAAGAATACGGCAAAGATCCAATAGAAAAGCTTTATTGTAATTGCTTTTGATTCCATCGAAATATGGTTCCAAATTGCGCATTGTGGCAAACAATTGAACAGGATATTGGTTCAGTGTTTCTTGGATCTTTTCAATTTTTTCCGCATCCCAATCGGAACGATAATGAATTTCATCGTGGTATACGGCGTCGAAGAGAGCGAGAATGTTTGCCTGGCTGCTTAAAGCAAGAAGTTGTTCCACATGACGTTGAAAGTCGACAGCACCACGGATATTTCTGATCTTTTGTAATCCCAACCGCACTTCATGTTCATTCGGGAGAATGAGATCGAGGTAATGATCCCATGTCAGGGTGATCTGTTTTTCGGTATAAGTATCAGTTTCTGGATCATATTCTTCTCTTTCAAGTGGCACGAACTGATCCCAAATGGATGAAGTGTAATCTTCTCCTTCAAACCACCGACGAATATGTTCACGTTTTGCTTGATCCACTTCCCGAGACCCAGTCGCAATAAAGTCATTGGGATCGAATCGAGGAAATCCGGCTAAAGCGAGGATATCTCCGCTTTTGGGATCCATCACAATGATAGCACCGCCCCGAATCCAAGGAGATGCCACACCCGATTCACGAGCATCCTTCGGGTGCAAGTCTTGCCAACGGGATTCTCTAGTCTGCTCGTTGCGAATCAACAATTGCTCAGCGTATTCTTGTAAATCAGCAGAGATAGATAACAAGAGACGATTTCCAGCAATCGGAGCCCTAGCTCCGGGCAATTCATGCAAGTGGTTGCCTTTCGCATCGGAGTAATAGACTTTTCTTCCGTAGTACCCACGAAGCTCATCTTCATATCTCCCTTCAATGCCACTTTTGCCGACATAATCATTGATGGAATAGGCGTGCTCTTCTAAATCTCGAAGCCGCTTTTTCACTTGTGCTATGGAATCGTAATTTTCAGGAAAAAAGGGCTCCTCTTCTTCTTCGTATTGCCGCACGGTTTCTCTTAGCGAGAGAATTTCTTCAATAATCAAATCATATTCTTCACGATTAATCGATCCCATGTATCCGATGATCTCTGCTGCCACACGACCCTTTGGATAGTGTCTTTTTGGGACACGCCTCGCACAGATCCCGGGCCAATCCTTTTCCAGCATCTTCAGACGGTAATATTCCGATTCAGAGATATCTTCCTTAATCACAAACGGGAAGTTATTGTAGAACACCGCTTTTGAATGAATCAGATCTTCGATCCTTTCGGGATCTAAGGTCAGCTCACCGCCCAGCAAATCAGAGAGGGATTTGATGTATTCTCGTCTTTTGAAACGCCTTACTTTTTTTCCGTTTTCAGTTAGCTCCCATCTAATGGAGGGAATTTCTTTGATTTGGGAGTAATAAACAGTCGCTTGGTACTTGACCTTGTTGATAGCCAATGGGATATTGAATCGATCACGAATCGTCGCACGATTTGCAGGGACAATGACGACTCTTTTGCGGGGTTTTGCTGCCTCTTCGATCTTATCGTCGTACTGGATGACGGCCAGATGCCATACCCGAATAATGATCAAGAGCATCGCAATCAGAATGATATTGAGGATGCGGTTCGCTTTATCGGGGATGTTTAGCTGGGGACGGAAACGTTTTTTTCGGGACATGGGGCGTCATGGCTTTAAGTTTATGCGCATCATACAAAAAATCTTAATTCCGAGCTATGAGTGATGGGGAATCGGAACGAAACGCCCTTTTTCGTCCTGTTGAACTGTAGCCCAAGCTTGCCTAGGATCATGGGTGAAGAACAAACGGGTCTTTTGGGAAACAGCTTCCCCAAAAAAGTCCTTCTTTTCATTCACCGTCTGTTCGGGATACCGGTCATAACCCATCACCACCGGCAAATGAACCCAAGGGGTCCCCGGGATCAAATCAGTGACGAAAACTACGGGCCCTTCATCCGATAGGATTTTTGAAAGGGTCAATCCCACTGTATGCCCATAAGAATACAAAAACTCAATCATCCCCCCAAAATCAAAATGGAACTTTCCATCAATTAAATTGAGTCGCTCCGATTTTTTCAGCAGCTCGTGAAGTTCGGGAATGAATGACGCTCGCTCCCGCATATGAGGATTTTGCGCATACTCCCAATGTTCTTTTCCTAAATAAATTTCCGCGTTAGGAAATAATAGTCGGGGTGTTTCACCATAAGGGGGCAGCAGACCTCCTGCATGATCAAAGTGGAGATGAGATAAGATAATGCCATCAATGTCGTCTTCGCCTAGACCAAGTTCTTGCAAATTCTTGAGAAGAATATGCTCGTCTTCAAAAATCCCAAATCGTTCTTTCAGTTTAGGTTCAAAGAAAGCTCCGATCCCCACATCAAATAAAAGATTCTTGCCTTCATCTGTTTGTACAAGTAGTGAGCGACATGCCAAATTAATCCGGTTCTTTTCGTCAGGCTCAATCCAACGTTTCCACATCTCCTTTGGCACATTGCCAAACATGGCGCCACCATCAAGATGCTGGCGATTTCCTTCTACAGCAGTGAATTTCATTGTAAATTCCAATTCGGTTGTCGTTTTTCCATAAAGGCTTTGATGCCTTCTTGCGCTTCTTGGTGAGTTCTCACAACTTTGTGCAATGCTAAGGCGTGCTCCAAGTCTTTTTTGAGATCATCCAGAAAAAAATGTTCCATGAGCCTCTTGAGATGCGCCACGGAACTGGGCCCGCCTCGCAGTGCTTTCTTTGCATGAGACATGGTGTCTTCTTCCAGCATTTCTTCTGGAACAACTTGATTCACGAGGCCAATTCTATGGGCATGCTCCGCCGTAACAAGATCTCCCATCAAAAACAACTCTCGCATGTCGCGTTCTTTCAATTGTCTTTGCAGAAATGTTAACACAATCGCCGGAACCAGTCCCCGGTGCACTTCCGGAAATCCAAACGTGGAATTTTCCCCTGCAATCACATAATCACAAACGGATGACAGCCCAGCACCGCCAGCAATAGCGTGGCCTTTGACAGATGCAATGGTGATGACAGATGAGAGATAGACCTCAAGCAACATATTGGCAATGGCATTGGCCGAATCTTCTGCAATACTCAGATCGGCCGCTTCTTTTAAATCCAGACCTGTACAAAATGAAGGGCCTTCTCCTCGAATCACGAGAACTCTCTGATCGGGCATTTCATTGGTTTCTCGAACTGCGGCAATAATCTCTTCCATCAGCTTTATGGAAAGAGAATTTCGTTTTTCCGGCCGGTTCAATGTAAGCAAGGTGATTCCAGGATGGTCGCGGTTGACTGTGATCATGATTTCCTCATTGTTTCCAGTTCTTCAGGCGTCAAAGGAAGTTTCATCAAAAGGAGAGCTTGTCCCAGCGCCTTTCCCTGAGAATCACTTCTCAAAGAACGACTGCCTCCTCCACCGAGAACTCCTTCAAGCAAAAAGTTCAGAGCCATAATATTCGCCATCTCATAGCGGTTTGTCTTTTGGGGACTGAGCCCTTTAAAATAGCTGTGGACCTTTTCCGATGTGAGATGTTTCTTCAGATATTCAAAAGCGGCAGGAGTATGGGCAAGCACTCCAATATTCGCACTGGACCCTTTGTCTCCGCTTCGCGCCGAAGCGATGTCTTTCAACCGTATCACGGTGTCACCTCCATCACTTCAGCAACAACGTCTACTTGATCTTTCGGTATCAAGCAGGGCCAAAATCCAAAGACACTTCTTACAGATGGTCTTCCTGTGGAATATCCGGTTGTTCCCGGAGGTCCACTGGTGACAAGAGAGGCGACTTCTTTGGCAAATCTTTCCACAAAATTCCTCTCAGGGTCCTTCACAACCACTCTTAAGAGACATTCGATTCCTAGGCACTCTTGATCCACGACGCCAGGAACGACATCTCCCATTCCTAAACATTCCACTAAACTTTCTTCGTAAGTATACCCATCCAATTTTAATCTATCCAGTAACACTTGACCCGCTTTGCGAACTTTTTCTTGGGCAAGGCCTCCGAACACAGCCAAAGTCCCTTCGGCCTTATAACCATCTTGGTAAGTGACACTGACTTTGTAAGTGTCAGTCGGAGCTCTTCCTTTCATTCCAGAAACTCGGACTCTGTCCGGACCTTCTTGATGAACTTCAATATCTGTAAATGAAACTGTGACGTCGGGAGATAAATAATTTTCGGGATCTCCAATTTCATAAACCAGTTGTTCCTTGACAGTCATTTCATCCACACGTCCCCCTGTACCAGGAGGTTTGGTCACGATGAATTCTCCGTTCTCATCCACTTCCACAACTGGATATCCAATTTTTTCCAGATGCGGTACATTGAGCCAATCGGTTGAAATGCCTCCGGTCACTTGAGCTCCGCATTCAATCAGATGACCGGCAACAGTCGCTGAAGCCAAACGATCATAATCATCAAAGCTCCATCCAAAATGCGAGACACATGGAGCCACCGTGAGACTAGGATCGGCGACTCGTCCTGTAATCACAATGTCAGCACCATCATTCAATGCCTCCACAATCCCATGAGCTCCGGTATAGGCATTTGCCGTCACCACTTGATCACTAATTGAGCCAAAAGATTTTCCTGTTTCAAGATTGCGGAAATGCGAGGAATCATCAATCACCTTCAAAACATCATCACCAAATACAACGCCCACTTTTATCGGACGAGACAGTCGATCTTCTAACAGTTCGATACAGTCGCGAGCGCAGCTTTGAGGATTC
>SDBV01007092.1_pt1 | contig 15382 bp, 22 predicted proteins | sample 2277081 | NCBI WGS metagenome assembly SDBV01 (sample SAMN10402039, study PRJNA504765) | marine sediment metagenome | isolation source: marine sediment core GS10_PC15, 223 cmbsf | place: Arctic Ocean: Southern Knipovich Ridge | collected 2010
ACATGATGCCATTCTGACACCTCAAGAGCACCTGTAATGAAAAGGTAAGGATTTGATGGCTTCCACTCCCACTCAGGCTCTACTTCCTGCCCTATCCACCTCGCAATGTACTCCTCATTACCTCTTGCTGGCTCTATGACATATTGGTAGACTTCGGGTTTAGTCTCTTTTGCAATCCAAACTCCTTCATTTAATTCTACAATGGACAATGCTACCTCACCTGCCAATGTTATCTGGCTCTCTGCATTGCTACGAACCAATTTGACACCCTTATCTTCTAATATGGAGAGATACTCATCCGAAGGAAAAACATCAGTAGAAATAGGAATAATATTCATGCCCTCTTCCCTGTTATAAAGATATACCATCGCCCAAGTCCACCCACCACCCATAAAATACTGCCCATCTGGTATCTTCGGCAATTCTTCATTGTAAAACTTCATCGCTGACATCTCTGGGTCAAGTGTCCTCCCAATATCAAAATAATTAGTATTGAAAGCCATCAACGCTACAGCCACGAGACAAGTTGCCCAAGTCCACCCGATGTGCATCTTACTCAACCCTACTCCCACCACTATTGCACCAAAAGCAATTGACGGCATCAAATACACATAGGTTTCCTTTGAAAGATTAGTGGCAAACCAGATGATAGGAATCAAGAATAACCACAGTAATCCATTCTGCCATTTCTTTATTCTATAAAAGTAATATACTATTAAAGGTAAGCCAAGCCCCAAACTGACACCCAGTATTCCTATGGTATCAAAAACCCTTTTGGGGAAGTCCCACACCGACAAACCTCCACCGAGCATCAAAAGCACACCAAGATTAGCTCTTATAAAATCGCCAGGTGTAGTGTTCCCCCACATACGCAGGTCTCCATTTACGGCTGTAGATATAGGTATATATAGATAAAAGAGCAAAAAAGAGAGAGAGATGCTTGCCAGCACCCAATTCCTCATCTCTTTGTGCTGGACAAGTAGAACTCCCCATATCATCCAAGCAAACAAGGTATGAATTGCCCATATCAATCCTATGACAATAGAAGTTGCTACCCATTTTCGCTTGATACTAAAGTAATATGCTAATAGCATCAAGGCTGTAGACAATGCGTAGGTTTCTATAATAGTGCTTTGGCTAATGACCAACGCTGACCCACCATAGACCAAGGAAGCCACCAGAGCATACCATCTTGCTTGTTTATTATCTACCAACAATCTCCTCACAATAAGATATATCAGTATTGTCCCGCTAGTGGTAGCCAGCACTGATATTAATCCCATTCTCCAAGCCTCTGCGCCAAAAGGCAAGAATAAGAATAACCTGCCAAGTAGTAGAAAGAGGGGAGCACTGGTATTATGAGCGGGGAGCATATGCTTGGCTGCTAAAATGTAATGAGCACCATCGGAGTCAGTATTCATCCAGGTTATTCCGCTCGCCACATCCAGTAAAAGTACACCAAGCACAGAGCAAAAGACTAATATCTCTAGCCAATACTTTCGCATATCACAACTCAACAGTAGATTTAATAACAACATCCTCAGCCACATTAGGTACTTTCCCACAACATGCACATTCCCAAATGTCTACCTCTTTATCGCCTTTTGTCATTGTGGCTTTATGGAGTAGAGGAACATCTTTATTCCCACATATATGACAATCAAACAAAGGCACAATTTGAGGCTCTTTCGTAGTTACCACCTTTAATTGACCATAAGGTGCATAATGTCGCACATGCTTATCTTTCAAAACCTCTTCTATTAAAGCTACGTCTCCTATATCTATAATTGAACACAAACCCCACTGTGGAGAATGCCTATCGAATACTATTAAATCTTGCCTCGCTTCCCTTTTTCTCATCTCAACTACTCCTTTTGTTTCTCACCCTAATTATAATCATAAGAACTACGGCAATCATCATACATATCGCTCCTACAAAGAAAATAAAAGGGACAAAAACAATCATTGCCGACCCGCTTTGTGCTATCATCCTGTTACCCTCTCATATACAGACAACTTTTTATTTGACTTCTTCTTACGCCATATCCATTTTATCGCTATGACATATCCCAGAACTGCTGTCGCCACCTGCACCAATATGGCACTTGTCAAGTAATGAAATCCCCCTATATCCACCATTATAAAAAGCAATCCTAAATAAAGTCCCTCAGTAAATCCCCTAGAAAGCAGGTACTTAAAATATCCCAACACCTTGTTGTCAATATTCCCCTTCTTATCCTTAAATGTCCAAAGATAATTAAGTATGTAGTTGTTTAGAGCAGCCACAATAATGGCAATCGTGGCGGAAACCATATACCAAAGATGCCCAAAATCAGTCAAAGCCCATAGGATAAATAAGTGCACAGCAAAACCAACTGACCCAACTAGACCATACTTTATGAAGCCCTGTGATTTTGCAACTAATCTCCAAAATAAATCTATCATTTCACCTTTATTGGCATTTGGGACACACCCAATATCCTGGAGTAATGTCCCCGCCATCTATATATTCCCATCCTTCCATATCTTCACCATTGTCCCTCTCTATGGCTCCGCATTCTCCGCATTCTGCGGTTTCACCTTCAAATGTTATAGTCATTTCAACAATACCTCATTTATTTTGGTCTAATTTATAAGCCCCCGTTTCATTGCAATATAAACGGCGTGTGTTCGATTCACAGCACCTAATCGTGGGAGTATGCCATGACTAATTCTATTGGCAACATTACCCTCACTAATCCCCAGCACTAGACCAATCGCTGCATCCTTTTTACCGAGTTTGACAAGATTTAGGATATCCAAATGCCTTGGCGTTAGAACTAACTTAAATTGGCATTTACTTTCTCTACCACTCAATAATTCCTCACTTTTGGTGGCTTCATTCCATCACCAACAAATGTTTCGTGTATGACCAGAGATTAACATCCCTCTTTATTAATATCGGAAGCTCTACACACAACCTTATTATTACAGCTAGTAGTAAGGGAAACATAACCACTATCAAAGCCACTCTTGCTATAGTTAATGTTCCTCGTATCAATCCATGAACTAAACTATCATCTTGATAGAGCATCCTTAATCGCTCAATCTTAAACACCACCTTACGCCTACGATTACACCCTGCAAATACCATCACAAGGGGCATCCACCCCAACCCTACCACCCAAAAAGGTGTATGATATACCCAACTATTAGTCAATATATTTGTCCCCTCATAAAACGCAAACAAGGGGAATAACGTCATCGCCATTCCCCTTATGAACTTCTCTTTACCAAACCAATTCCACAGACAATTGATTAAAAGACCGAATACACCCCAACATGGTATCACTATGGTAAAATACTCAAGGCTTAAAAACGGTTGGCGAGGGAAGTAATAATAGCCAGCCCTAATGCCAATATTATCTATTATAAATCCCCCAACCATCCCCTCTAGGAACATTATTCCATGGCGCTTAAACTTTTCTTTCCAGTTGCTTCTTTTATCAAAACTTGCTATTGCTACAAGTAAAAGGATAAAGACACCAAGAGCCAACCACCTTGAAGATATCAATCCAGACCTCCGTACTAGACTTTTTGGTAAGTGACTACCATATCCATATTATGCTGTATGCCATTATACTTAATTTCTTTCAATCCATACTTCTGGCAGAATAAACCTAATGATTTACGATTAAACTTTGTATGGTGGTCACTCGTCCAATGCCCTGGTTGCGTTATGCGTTGTGCAGTCTCCACAAGATTCCAAGGAATACTACTATAATTTGGAGTCGCTAATATTACATAGCCATTTGGCTTTAGAACACGGGCTATTTCAGATATAGCTTTAAGGGTATCTGTCGGATATAAATGCTCTAGCACCTCTATACAAGTAACCATATCAAATGATTCTTCAGGGAAGAGTATATTTCTCACACTACCCACCTGAAACTGTGCATCCGAATAACCCCGCATAAACTCAATGGCTTTCTCATTTATGTCTATGCCAACCCTATCGCCATAGAGATAGTTAATATTGGGACTGCTACCACAACCCGCATCCAAGGTCTTTTCTGGCTTCAACTCATGGGATATTGTTTGCAACACATTGGCTATATCTTGCTTCCATTGACTTTGCCAACCATTCCCTTCATAAAAATAGTGATATTCCTCTGAACCTTTTGGCAACTCCACTTCATAGTTCAAACTATTAGTGAACAAGTGTCGCAGGTGCGTCTGCAAGGAATTGCGAGTACCCTTTGACATACCAAATTCCCTTTTTGCGAATGCCATCGGTATTTCTGCATGGGACACCCATTTTGCTTTGGCGAAAAGTTCCAAGCCTATCTTAAATCCGATAGCTTCCAAACCTCTCAACTTAATGGCATAGCCATTCTGTAAATACCACCCTTTCTGTGCATGCTCATCCATTGATTCCCAATTATCAGGTAAAATAGCCTCTTTTGCCTTATCATAGTCAACTTTAATGTATTCACCTCTTGGTATCTCATCAAGGCACTTGCGTCTGATACCAAAAAACCCTGTCATCGGGTCTGAAACTGGAACAGGAATAAGAACATGGGTCAACCAAACTGCCAAGTCACTTTGCACTTTACGCCATAAAGAAAACTCGGCTGTAGCCCCTTCAGCATGTTTAGTGACCACAACCAAGTCATGTTGATGTAACTGCTCTATGACCTTCAGTAATAAAGATATGGGATGTTGCCCATCTGCATCAAGACAAATTATGTAATCGCTGTCGGTCTGGTCTATTCCATCCAATACTGCTTGTGCCAAACCTAATCCCCTACCTTTGATAACCTTAGCCCCCATTGCTTCAGCTATCTCAGCAGTCTTGTCAGTGCTATCATCAACTACAACAACCTCATACTGTAACAAGGAATCATAAGGAGATAGCTCCTCTTTTATTCCTTGAAGTAAAGCTTTAATATTACCTTCTTCATCCTTTGCAGGAATAATAACAGCAACCCTTAGCATCTAACCCTCGATTCTATACATTCCGCTACCACAAACAAGGCAAGTACCCCTCAAAACTAGAGTGACTACAGTGTCCTCTTTTTTTTATCTGCTAATTCAAAAAATTGAAACGCAAGAATCAATGCTAGAATAGCTACTGCCAAGTAATATGTCCGTTCATCATAAGCCACATTATCCATAATCCCTTTTCTAGCTGCAACAACTGCACCACCTCCACTCATCAATGCCATAATTCTATAATACCACCATATTATTCTATTCATACATCCTCCAAGAATACTTTATTATTTGGTGAGTAGGATGCGACTTGCCCAATTCCGCACTAGGAGCACATGGGAGGGGGTGGTCTTATTAACGATGTGGGTAACACCGCCTAGTTCTCCCCTCGCAGAGCCTACCCATACAATTACCCCCCTATTCTATACATTGGTACACCACAAACAGGGCAAGAACCCTTGGTAGCTTTTCTCCCATTCTTCATCTTAACTTGCTTGGGATTCTTCATTTCCCTTTTCATTTTACACTTGACGCAATATCCTTTTGCCATTTATACCACCTCCTTATTAATGAAGTATTATCCTATTTCATTAATTCTAACGTGCGTCTCTGAAGGGCTTTAATCCCCACCCTATTTATAATAGACACCCCAAATAATCCTATTGTAGCCCCAACGAACAAGGTGATACTTATTGAGGCATCCGTTAACATAAAGGCTATACCACCTATAGCTACACTTACCCCCACCCAAGACCTTAGTTTCTCGGATTTGCGATAAACCACACCATATTTATTCTTACACCACCACCTGTCAATAGCATTAAATAACCCCATTTATCACCTCCTTATTAATGAAGATATCATACCAAACAAAAATTGTCATGCCTATCCCTATCAAAATAAGTATTCCATTCCATACAATCTTCCTTCTTTTCGTCATTAGTCGACACCTCCATTTGTTAAGATTTCAAACTTGGGTATTTCTGGTAGACCTTTCGCCTCACAATCCCTTGTTCTTTTTGAGTACCATAAGCCGACACTCTCGCTAGTACATTGCGGGCATGCGACAAATCTTGGATTGGATATTTCCTCTGCCTCGGCAATGCAAAGGAGGTTGACCTCATCCGTTTCCGTTTTTTATAAGTTAATACTGCCACTACCTAATAGACCTCCAAACTAGATTATCTCTAGTGAGTCTTTAACCATTGTAATATTTTCGCCCAATCAAAGTTAAAATGTTTTGCCGTCAATCCACGCTTTCCCAACTCTTTTATCATCAACTTCTTTTTAGCTATGGACACCTGCATACCTAAATGCTCATCCTCAGCATTCAGCCTATCCGTATCCTCTTCCATCTCAGATAAAGATTTCGGTTTTTGAAATGGATTGAACGTCATACTGCGACTCCTGTATCCGTAACAAGTATCTTCTTAAGCCTTAACCTCGCCAATGTTCCCGATGTAACTCCTCTCACTTCTCTCATTATCTTTTCCCCAGATGCACTGTGCATTCTTGCAAGGTAGTGTATAACTGCCCACTCTGGCGTTGGCGGGTTTCTAGTGCTATGACTGAGGGCATACCCTCTGCTACTCAGGCTATATATTGTCATTCAACCTTTAACCTATTCCTAAAAGAGTAGTGACAAGAAGAACAATCACAATAGGATATAGAAATAAAACTATAAACATATTCAAAAAGCCAATAACCTCATTCATGGTCTACTCCTATCGTCCCCGTCTTCGCATTCTAGTTCTAAGATATGCCTTATACTCTTCAGGAGACATTCTCATTAGAGATTGATTAGGAGTAACTCCTGTCTGAGTAGACCCACGAGCCAATATCTCACCATCCCCCATACTAATCCTTGAACTACTTTCAGTCCGTCCTCTATTCTTATACCATGCCAACAATGTAGCAAGAGCAAGGGCAATGAAGCCCAAAGTCATCATTTCGTGGATGGTATCACCCTGCGTAACATTGGTTAGAGGAAATGCTAGATTGTAAGCCATCAAAATCATCCACATTGCAAATCCCCCCAATGACAGCAACAAGTTTACCCGAAACAAGCTGAGAAAACTAACCCCGACTGCTAAAGCCACCAATACCCAATATGTCATCTAACTCACCCCCCTTCTTTTCTAATTCCAATATCCTATTAAACTAAAGGTGTCTGCATCACTAACATCATCAGACTGGATTTCAATAATCCTATCGGCTGCCACTGGTACAGTCAACACTAATTGTTGTAAGAGTAAAGTATCAAATTCTCTAGCTAAAGCAGAACCATTTGTCCTCACTCCAACACTATCTGTTGCAACTAGCTTATGTATGATTATATCTACTGATTTAGTTCCTACTGGTAGTGTCACGGATAAATCCCAATCTGCCCATATACCATCAGTTCCACCTTGTGCAGTAGCAGTAGTAGTAATAGAACCATCTAATTCTATATAAGTTTTAACTGTTTGTTCATATCTTACAGAATCTCCATCAGCAGAACCAGCAGCTAAGTTGGTAAGTTTATTTGTATCCATATCAATATTGCCACTTAGCACTAGACCTGCGTGGGTACTATTTACCCATGTCCATTCCGCAGTATCAACACCGCCACTCAAGCCTAATCTTACTCTATGGATATCGGAGGTGTCCCTTGACTTAATGACCCAAGCTGTGCCAGCATTTGCAGCAGTTAACGTAGCCCAGAAAGTACCAGTGGTGGACTCAGTACCAAGGTCTAAATCTAAGACATTAATTAAGGCTTGAGAGTTAACATCCATTGTGCCACCAAGAGTAAAAGCAGACAAAGTTCCAAGCCCAGTTAGATTCTTGGAAGCAAAATCAACCGCAGCCCCACTTGGAGTTATAGTCAAAACGCCATTAGTATCTACTGTAAAAATAACATTATCTGTTCCATCAAAAGATAGTTTTAATTGATTACCTGCGTTCAATATCTCAAGTTTTGTACCAGGATTATTCGTTCCAATGCCAAAATCTCCAGCAGAAGTAACCCTCATAACATTTTGGGATGATGACCCACCAGTTCCTGCTCTTATATCGAAATTATCCCCACTAAAAGAAAAAACTGTATTACCAGCAAGACCTGTAAGGAATTTTCCTGTTTGCCCCCCACCTGATGATATGAATGAACCCGATGTTGTTAAATCGCCAAGATTGGTGAGGTTCTGCCCCCCCCAGTCAAAGGCAGCACCAGCTTGCCCACTAAGGATAGCCATCACTTCAGCAGGTGTCTTTGGTTCTGGTGTATTATCCAGAGTGGCATACAGAAATGTGGTCGCATCAAATAAATTGGGACTTAACCCACCACCAACGGGAACTCCACCAACAAATAAATTAGTGAAATAACCATTCTGATACTCTAGGGTGTTAAGACTACCTATGTCGTAGGTTGTATTTGAGCCTGGATAGATATTCTGAGTGTATAAATCATCTAACGGGTCTCCCTTCATACCACATCCAGGTAGTAATGATAGAATCCCAACCGCTACTAACAATACACACAATAGTTTTCTTCTAATCATATCAGACTCCTCCTCTTAAACGGTTATCCTCTCATTAGTCCTAAAGTTTGCCCTATATGGAGTAGAATCATAGTCAAACTTATGCTCTCCTGGTATCCCCTTTTTTCTTATCGTAACTGTTACCTTACGAGATTTTTCATTATAGGTACAATGAATACGTTCTGTCGGTATAGTTCTCATAGCCCAATCAACTAACCGAGCCATAGGCGTCACAATTATTACATTCAATTGCATCTTCCGAAACTGAAAGTATTGCTTTTCCAACTCTTTGCCCAATGCCCGCATTGATTCCCTTGCATTCATACCCACATAAGCCTCATCCACAATTAACCACGCATCAACGATAATACCTTGCTTGAGCCAAGCAAGCGTATGGTCAAAAGATGGTATATAAACGTAAGGAAATCCAAACAGATGATAATTGCAGAATATCTGCATTGGCGAATGCAGTTTGTAGCTAGATGGTATGCGCAACTGTTTCCGTCCACCATTATGTCTAATTTTTGCTATTCTAGTCTTGCGGTCATAGCTCTTAACTTCACACTTTATCCTCATTACCTTTTGACAGAATACTCTAACACAATCCTTATCATAAGCATCTCTCACACGAGCGGTTGCCGTAATAGATTTGCCTCCCCCTTGTTCCCCTTCTACAATTGTTACATGAGCCTCAGTAAATGGAGCACGCTCATCCTCTCCCTTACCCTTCGCCGATTCTCTTGAATCAGCCAAATTATTGTCGAATTCTTTTAATAGGTCATCAATGGTTTTTGTTGTCATTTAGCTTACCCCAACCCCAATTCCTTTGTCAGTTTCTCCATTTCCTGTTCATGTGCCACACCTGCCACTTCCAAGGCTTCAACTCTACCACGCCCCTCATAGCCTATAGATGTAGCTACCTGAGTCATAGTAATGATAGCCAATATATCAATGTCTGATTCATCTTCTTGCTCCTCTATTTGGGACATAACAAGAAGGTAATTCAAGTCAAGAAAGTTGTCAGGAAATACTCTTGACGATGTAATAGGTAGAAATAAATCATTTTGTCTCTTGGAAGGGTATTTAGGATTCAGGTTTTTCAACACTGCCTGCAAGTCTGTCAGATGAAGTGTCCCTTCTTCAGCCTCAGATAGTGACTGACCTTCTCCATATTCCTCTAGTTCAATCTCCTGCTCAGGCTCCTCTAGAACCACAGGAACATCTTCTTGGTTTTGCAACCTTTCCTCTTCCTCGTGCTCGTTTGCCATATCATTCTCTCCTATCTGGCAATAGACTGAATCTGATTGGTGATAATCACCAATGCCTGATTAACAGCCTGCATATTCGTATAAACATAGAAACCTAGCAAAGCAACCAACCCAATTGCTATCCAAGGAAGATACTGCTGGATAGCCGTTTCTTTCTTGGATGAAGGTGGCTGAAATCCCTTAGCATAAGACTTGACCCACTCTTCCTTATTCATAGCATTACGAACTTCAGGGGTTATTATCACAGCCTGACCAGTATCAGGGTCAATCGGAAACCGCTTATTATAAGCGAATTCCAAGGTTGCTACCCATTGTGGAAACAACATATGCGTCAATCCTTTGTCCCACCAATCAAAAGTGATACATTTCGTAACTATGTCATATCTCTTGTTATCAAAGACCACATAACGGGATGTCATCTTGACAAACTTATGCACCGTAGTCTTGTTTATCCTTATAAAGGAGCAGTATATTTTATTTCTCTTACTCCAATTGGCATACCACGCCATCCCAACGACAACTACCAACATAAATATAAGCAATATTTGATAAGTCACTAATATCCTCCAAGCCTAAGACCAAATAATATCATAGACAACACTCCCATCATAATAAAAGGGAAACAAAATATCCAGTAGAACATGCCTTGACACTCCCCAGCACTAAAGTGAGGGGATTCTCAGGATACGCTTTGAGCATTCTCATACGTTTTCTCCTGAAGGGTCTGCCCGACCCTACGAATATTCTTAGCTGCGTTGTAGTCTCTATCGTGCAATACTCCACAAGATTTGCAAACCCACTGCCTGTCACTGAGTTTGAGTTCTTGGTTGATTGCACCGCACTCACTACACATCTTACTGCTGGGTTCAAATCTCGGTATTCGGATTATTTGCCTACCAGCTTCTTCCGCTTTGTAGCCACACAATCTGTAAAATGTTCCCCAGCCACTATCACTGATGGACTTGGCTAGATTGTGGTTTCTAACCATCCCTTGGATATTTAAGTCCTCAAATATTAGAGTTCCAAAGCTCTTGATATAGTCATTTGACACCTTGTGGAAAAAGTCGTTGCGTTGGTTTTTGACCTTCTCGTGTGCTTTAGCAACTAAGATTCGGGCTTTGCGTCTCCTATGAGAGCCTTTTACCCGCCGACAAAGTGTCCGTTGCCTTTTCCTTAGTAAGCCCTCAGATTGCCTGAAATACTGCGGATTATCTATCTTGTATCCCTCTGAATCCACCAATAATGCCTTTATCCCTACATCAATACCCACGATTTTATCCGATTCGGGAAGCCTCTTTTCAGGAACTCCATCACAAGAGAAGCAAGCATACCACTTATCCGTTGCTTCCCTACGAATAGTGACAGTTTTTATGTTGCCTTCAATGGCACAGGATAGTCTCAACTTGAATCTACCAACATTGCGAATTGTGAGGTATCTACCATCTACCTTCCAACTTGTTTGTTTTAGCGTAAAACTGTCATACCTATCTATACCTCTGAAGCGTGGGAAACCAGCCTTCCCATCGCCATTCTTGACTCGCCTGAAGAACGACTCATAAGCTCTATCCAACCGTTCCAACACTTCCTGAAGCACTTGAGCATCCACATCTCTATATTCAGGAAAGGATACCTTGAGTTCGGGGAGTTGCTTCATCTGGTTATAGCAAGATATACGCCCCTTGTTTTGATGGTAGATTGTGATACGTTGCTCAAGAGCTATATTATAAAGCCTACGACAAAGATTCAACCAATTGATAGCCTTATCAAATGTCGCTATATTACCTAGTAATCGGTATTTGTAGGTCTTTTTCACATCGCACCTACATACGCATCTATAGCACGCCGAATTATCTCAGATACAGTCAAACCAGTTTTACTTGCCAACTGCCTTAACTTTTCTAGTTGCTGATTCGTTAAATAGATATTCACCCTAATCATATCCCTATTATACACACCTACTATACATTAGTCAATAGGGAAAGTAAGTTATAATGTGAGATTTCCCGTCAGAACTCCATACACAAGCAATATCATTGATAATACCCCCATCATAATAAAAGGAGCACACACAATCCAATAAAACATTCCATAGCCATCCATAAATGACCACTGCCAAGTTATCACCTTGAAAATAGTATTAAAGTATTCGGTGTTAGGGACTGGAAAGGGAATACCTCCCAGTAACTCAAGGCGTTGCATTGCATTGTTCACATTAGTCAGATACTCCAACGTAGTTAGCGGAGCTTGGGAATAACCACCACCTCCACCACTACCCGCCCATCCTGGCACTGCCTGCATAGTATAGGCTTGAACATCACCACCAGCTTCGGCATAAACAGCAGCCAGATTCAAAAGGGTTGTGCTGTTCACGGATAATATCTTATACCACACATCATCAGCATCCATACTGATTCTACCACCAGCCATAAGAGCATTATTCCAAGTAGTGCCAGCACCAGTTACATTGGCACTGCCATAAGTAAAATTTGCTGTCCCTGTTGTATAGGACATGCCAGAAGCAACAGGAGTATCTTGATACTCAAAAGTAGAACCAAGAAATGCTCCAATTATCCATACAAACAGGAATAATGCTAACCAACCAGCTTTAAGCCCCATGCCTTGCTTTTTCTCTCCTTTTAAAATTCCTTACTATTCTTTTATCCACTCTAGCATGGTCTAACTCATGCCCTATAACATCTCCCACATATCGCTTGTCTTTGTATTGTAAAACTGGATGTAATCGGACATGTATATCACCACTGCTATCCATTATTGCGACACCGTCAGCCAACCTATGCCCCTCTGTCATATCCCTCGTCACTTTTATTAGTGTTCCATGTCTTTTACTTGCCCTAGAAGCCATTAGCCTCAATTTTCCTAAAGTTAGGATGGGTTTGACTTTTCTCTTTTTTAATCTATTCAGCATACGAGTGGCTGTCATACCCTTTGATTCTGCCAAGGTATTATACAACCGAGGACGTGTTTCCCTTAGCTTTTTCCATGATGTTCTTACCCTTCTAGCCATCAGTCCTTTTTACTCCAAAGACTTTTTATCGTGCCTTTATATTTTTTCTTCCTGCGTACTTCATATTTGTTTCCTGTTACTGGATTGTAAATATATTTACCCATTTAATACGCCACCTGTTTATACAGATACATTATACCAACCCCCACAACTATCAACACAAAGACAATCCATCCTGGAACTATAGTCATAGAAGAGCCTATAGCGAATATTACCACCATTGCAATATAAGCAAGCAAGGCAGAACGACTAAACAAAACAACCCCAAGAAACGCCCCAAATGCTAACCCTATTATTGCAATAAAATAATATGACTGTACTGGCTTCCCTGTCTGCACAGAAACAGCACTAAAGGAATCATAGAATGGCAAGGCAGTAACATTCCCACCAGAAGCGAACCATGTTGCTGGCATAACAGCAGACGGCATATCAAAACCACCCGTGATATTTGCTACAGCGTACCAATCCTCATAGCTTGTCATCTCCCCATAGGCTAGCGTTATGCCAGAGTTGCTCCCCCAATTGATTGTACCATTATGACTATTGCCACTTCTGTCAATTAGATTCACCCCTTGAACCATCACAGCAGGAGCAAGGTATAATTGCTGTGTACCCCCTACTGTTATGGTGATATTATCAGCATAAGGCAAAACATCACCCTGCATGAATGCCCAATCGCTGGCATTATCAGGAACCGATAAACTCGCCGCAGGTTCTATCCCCTCCACTAACCCATCTACCTCTATATGAAAAGACATACTAGGCATTAGACCCACCAACTCAAAGACAGAACCAGCAATGAAGTTACTACCAGTGGCTGAGGTTAGGGTTATACTGGTTATAGCAGCCGTATTCTTCCACCTACTAGACCTTATAAGGACAATGTTCTCAGTTCGTCCATCAAGATTATAGTATTGCTTGTGTCTATCAGTTTGGGTATACTGAGGGATAGCAACAACTCCTACACCAAACTCATTGGCACCCTCGGTAGCAGCCGTAGCACTAAATATAACCCTACTTGCTAAATTTCTAATAGCAGTAACTACCGCACCAACACCATAGAGCACCTGAGTATCATAATTGGCAGCGACCGCATCAGCGTTATAAGATATTAGGATATTATCAACAACAGAAGCTCTGTCTGTCCTTATATATACATTTAACTGCAGGTTCTCATAAGTCTGCGGAATACCAGAAAAAGTAACAGTAGCAGCAGGGGCAGTTAACTCTTGCCTGTCTATTACTGTTCGGGGAACTCTATAAAGACTGCCTAGAGAACCTGCGATAAATTCAGTAGCAGCAGTAGAAGGTGAGATATCAATAGCTGTTATTGCTGCAACATTATCCCTTCTTCCACTAAGACTCCTTATAAAAGAAGCGACACCAACACTTGAATGGAGACCCGATATGGCTAAATAAGTAGGGTCTCCAACTCCCTCTGCATACTGACTAAAAAAACTCACTATCCCACCGAAAGAGTTAGCAGTCGCAGTACTAGAAGGAGTAACCCCTATTAAGTCTTCATTAGCTGACGCTGATGCCGTAGCAACACCAACACCATCCAACCTCTGATTAAAGTAATTTGCAGCAACAAGGTCTCCATTAAAACCTACATCAACTCCGTCAATTTCAGCAACTTTATCAGAACGGGCATAACCAATAAATACTAAGTCACTGCCATTTGGAGGTATACTGCTGAAAGTAAAATTACCAGAAGCACCTAAATTGTCTTCTTCTACTAGATAACGCTCATCTATTACACCTAATTGGAAAACTGAGCCTGAAGCAAAATTACCTGTATCTAATACTAGTATTAATTCAGTTATCGCATTTGTATCAGCCCACCTTCCAAATACTGTAGAAACATAATCCTCAACTGCACCCCCATAAGCTATAGCTGCTTTGTGATTTGCCGTATTAAAAGCATGAGGGAATAATATTGTCCCACCACCAAAGGCATTGGCATAAGTCGTGCCTGGAATAGCAAAAGGATAATCAGTTCCACCAGGATATTCAAAGAGTGCATTTACCCCTGTTTGGACATCGGCATCATCAACAGCATTTTCACCCGTAAGCGTTTGGTGGTTATAGTTAGCACCAACATCAGTATTTATAGTTATTTCCACTGCTCTCTTGGCTACTGCGTCAGGACTGGCAGCATTAACTATTACTACTAAGTGGCGTGAGGTTACTCCAAGCATTGTATCTAGTTTGGATACTGTGGTGTCAATATCCGCAAAAGTAACAGAAGTAGCATTGGCACTTAACTCTACTTCTTCAAGAATAAAGACAGGTAGAATACCAGCACCGAATGAAACACCTACACTGGCATCTGTTGCCCAATCGTCAAAGTCTGGTCTATCCCCAACACTAGTTTCTACAGTAATGTCACCACTTGATACCCCAGTAGCGGTAACTATTCCACTAGAACTCGTCATCACCTGAAACTCTACAATACCATCAAAGGCAACCGCAGCGAACATACTAAGCTCAGGAGACCAAGCAATAAATAGCCACTGTCTAGCAGATGGACTCGTCCTGCTTGTCCAAGTTATCCCGTCAGGACTTGTCATTACTTGTACACCTACCGCACCATC
>SDBV01007093.1_pt1 | contig 15382 bp, 14 predicted proteins | sample 2277081 | NCBI WGS metagenome assembly SDBV01 (sample SAMN10402039, study PRJNA504765) | marine sediment metagenome | isolation source: marine sediment core GS10_PC15, 223 cmbsf | place: Arctic Ocean: Southern Knipovich Ridge | collected 2010
TCTTGAAATTGGACTATCTTTTCCACACTGCACACATCGAGCGTACTATACTGAAACTATCGCATATAGACGGGGACCGGCTAAAGATGCAAATTGCTAACCCGGGTTGTATTTTGCAATGGGTGTGTTTCAGGATGCAACTACAAAGAGGCTATGAGAGTGAGCAAGCAGGGAATTGATGCTGTGGGCGCGTTTGATTCAGTTGTCGATAGAGGTCAATCCTTGGCGTATTGCGTATTTGACAAGTTCGGCCAGGCTTTCGATGTCAAGTTTCTGCATTATCCGCCGACGGGTGGCATCTACCGCCTGAGTGCTTATATCGAGAAGCTGTGCAATTTCCTTTGAAGGTTCGCCTCCGGCCAGATGTTCCAGGATCGTGAGTTCTCTGTCGGTCAGCCGCGTGGCTGAAGTACTGCGACCTTTCCCGGAGCGGTCAACGAATTCATCGACAAGAATAGTCGCCGCAGTCGCACAAAGATACACTTCACCGATCATCACCGTATTTACGGCTTCGGCCAGCTCGGAAAAAGCGACTCCTTTCAGAAGATAGCCTGATGCGCCCACTTCCAGCATCTTTGTCACGAAGACTTTCTTGGCGTACATTGACAGTGCAATGATTTTCGTTTCAGGAAGTTCGTTCAAAAGCCGCCTCGCAGCATCAATACCGTCCATATTGGGCATGTTGACATCAATAATCACGACATCGGGTCGAAGTTCGCGCGCGACCCGTATCGCGGCCACCCCGTCCTCTGCTTCGCCAACAACCTCCATACCCGCCTGCCTGGCGAACATAGCACAGAGACCTTCTCGGACGATCTTATGGTCGTCAGCAATTAATATCTTCACCGCCATCGTCTTCTCCTTTGCATAGAATAGCATCGGCTTCAAGTGGTGCTTCCAACGTGAACGAACTTCCGCGGCCGGGCTGTGCCTGAAGCTTGAAGCTTCCACCAATGTACTCAAGTCTCTCACCAATGCTGAACAATCCAAACCCGCCCCTCGACCGCTCGGGTAATTTCAGTTCCTCCACATTGAAGCCGATCCCGTCGTCATTCACTGTGATTCTTATGGTGTCTTCACGTCTTTGAATGTCCACCTCCACATTGTGTGCTTGAGCGTGCTTGATTATGTTGTTAACCAACTCACGAATCGACTGAAACAGCACTATTTTGATGTCCTCCGACAGCGGTTTGGCCTTGCTGTCGTTACGGAAACTATAGCTGATTTCATCGCACATTGTGAACTTGTCATCCAGAAGTTCAGATACCGCTGTTTCAAGATCAAACTTGTACAATGTAGGTGAGCAGATATCGAATGTCATGCTCCGCATGTTCCCAACCACCTTGCTCACCATCCCGCAGATATCGCTGAGCGATTCCAGATTATCTCCACTTGCCGTTTCATGAATATTCTGCAGTTTAGTGAGCGCAAAAGCAAGCATCTGACTTACAGTATCGTGAAGTTCGGTCGCAATCCGATGTCGTTGTCGCTCCTCGGCCAATGAAAGCTCGGACGCGAGAGATCGGAGCCTTCGTTGATTCTCGCGGATTTCCTCCTCCGCCCGCTTGCGCTCAGTGATGTCTTTGGCGTTGACAACGAAACCCTTTACCTCTCCGTCCTGACCGATATGTGGGGAATAAGTGATTAACATGTATCGTGAACCAAGAACAGGAAACTGGAACCAGTTGTCGTAGTGGACTTTATTCCCTTCCAGACAACGTTCGGCATTGGGTCTGATGGTTGTCTCAAAGAACTCTTCGCCAACCACTTCAGAAACTGCGTGCCCAACCACCTCATCCCTGGTCATGCCAAATGCTGCCAGATACGCCTCGTTAGTGGCGAGGTAGACGAAGTTCGCATCCAAGGCCGCCATCATATCGCTTGAGCTGGACGCTATGCTTGCATATCGAAACAGTTCTTCTTCTGCCCGCTTGCGTTCGGTGATGTCTTGCTGGACTGAAATCCAGTACGGTTTGCCTGAGATTTCCAGTGTGCTGAGGTGTCCCAAAGTGGTAAACAGCGTGCCATCCTTCTTGCGGTTGGGTATTTCCCCAGACCAGATACCCTCTGCATGCATGTGTTCAATAACCTCATTTACAAATCGAGCGTTCTCTTCTTCCACAAGGTTGTTGAGAATTGAAATGGGTTTGCCTATCAACTCACCTCGCTCATATCCAAACATGGAGTCGAACGAGGGATTAGTAAGCACGATTATGCCGGATTCATCACTTACGTTTACGCCTTCTATCATATTCTCCAGTATCCGGGCTCTTATCCGCATCTCTTCCTCGGCCTTTTTGCGCTCGGTGATATCACGCGCAATTTCGATTATCATAGGTTGTCCTTCATGGCTGAAAAGATGTGAGCTGACTTCAACAGGAAATGTTTTGCCATCTTTGGCAACATGCTCCATTTCAAAAACGAGGTGCTCTTCTGCAAAGGCTCTTTCCACTAAGACAGGAATCTGGCTTACCTTCTCAGGAGAAACAATATCCAAAGGTGATAACTGCAGCAATTCCTCTCTGGTGTACCCTAACGATTCACATGCAACATCATTGACGTCAATAAATCTGCCGGGGTGTCCGTCTTTGCTTGGCCGGTGGACAAAAACTGCATCGTTACCGCTGTTAAATAACATTCGGTACCTTTGCTGACTTGCTTTCATCTTTTCTTCGGCCTGCTTTCTCTCGGCGATCTCTTGCTGCAGCACACGGTTGGCCCCCCGCAGTTCTCCGGTTCGTTTGGAGACCTCCTTTTGCAGGGTGTCCGTATATAAACGCAGGCTCTCCTCGAATCCCCTGTGCACATGACGAAGGAGGACTTCGGGATCGTCGGCTTTTTCGACATAAGCGAACGCACCCAGATTCAAGGCGTCCTTGGCGGATTCGTACGAACTGTATGCCGTGTGGATTATGACACGAATCATGTTGCTGTCCATACTCAGGCTCTTCAGCAATTCAGTGCCGCTGTGACCAGAAAGGTTGAGGTCCAGCACCACAACGCCGGTGTTCATTCGACTGAGCTGCTCGGTCGCTTCGGCGGCTGTGGAACACCCGACAACTTCAAATCCCTCCAGTTTCATCAGGTCCACTAATGTCCGCTGCTGTGCCTCATTGTCCTCGACGACGAGTACAAATGAATTCTGCTGCTGTCCTGCATTCTCTTCCATAAGTTTGCACCTTCGAATCATGGGTTACCTTGTCAAGTATCTGACAACGGCGGTTTTCGCTGATCACCGGAGACTCGTTTGCCGGTGAGCCGCTCCAGCAAGCCCAGAATATGGTCTATATCCAGCGGCTTTCTTACTATTGTATAGGCGTTGCGCCGTACGGCCTCCTTGGCTATTTTCTCGAACTCTTCATCCGCACCGGAGATCATGATTGCCGTACTGCTCGGTGTGATCTTCTTTATGGCAAGGTACAGTTCAAGTCCGTTCATTGTGGACAGATTGCTGTCGAGAAATATCAGATCAAACCGTATCTGTTCGACAAGCTCCAGTGCGTCATGTGGAGACCGGGTAGTCGTCACCCTGTAACCGTCTTCCCTCAGATTATTACCGAGCAATTCGGCCGTCTCCTGATCATCTTCGACAACCAGTATGGCTGTGTCTTTCACTTCACCTATCAGGCCGATAACTTGCTGCAAGTCAAGTGGCTTTGAGAGGAAGGCAATGGCGCCGTCGTCAAGTGCTGCCTCTCGCAGGGCGTCAATGCTGTAGGCGCTCATAAGAATCACACGAACACCTTCCTGATGTCGCCTGATCTGCCGGAAGGTCTCCACTCCGTCGATACCGGGCATGCGCACGTCCATGAGTATGATTTCATAGTTGTTCTCGGAGCAAAGTTCGATCGCCTCCTCTCCCGTTGCCGCCGTAGTCACATCATAACCCTCGCCTTCAAGGATATCGTTAAGTGTCCTTCGCATGTTCTGCTCATCATCCACGATCAGAACTTTCTGCGACTTTCGGGCTGTCTTCATATCAGACATAATCCTGTTCTCCACACGTTTAACTCTTTGATATCAACCTCGCGGCAGCCGGATCCGAATAACCGCACCTCGTTGGTTATGCTCATCCGCTTCAATCGTTCCACCGTGTTTCTCTATGATCTGCTGACAGATGGTCAGTCCCAGGCCGATCCCACTGGCCTTGGTCGTCACAAGCGCCTCGAAGAGCCTCTCCCTGACCTCCGGCACAAAGCCCGGCCCGGTATCACGCAATACTATAGTATCATAGTCTGAATCACGGCTGGCTTCAACAAAGAAACTACCTTGTCCTCCCATAGCATAAAGCGAATTGCTGAGAATATTGTCGATTACCTGCCGCAACTGACCCTCATCGGCCTGCACGACAAATGGATCCGGCACTACCGAGATTCGACAAGCGACCCCTTCACTCTTTCGGTCCTGCTCGACCTCCTCGAGGATTTGGGCCAAATCCACCGGATGCTTTCTTGGCACCTTGGCCCCGACCATTTCCAGAAGATTCGTGATGATTTGATCGGCCTTGGCAACCTCCTGGTTTATGATATCCGTATAATCAAGGAGTTTCGACTCATCCTTTGGAAGACGGCGATTCAACAAATAGGCCGCATTACGCACAGCACCCAGGGGATTCCGTAAATCGTGAGCAATGCTCGCCGACACCTGCCCGATTGCCGCCAGACGCGTGCTTCGAACAAGTTCCTGGCGTACCCTGGCAAGCTCAGATTCCACATGCTCGGTCTCGTGCCGCTGTTGGTCAATCAGTCTCTGCTGGGCATTGAAGGATTCCTCCTCCGCCCGCTTGCGCTCGGTGATGTCCGTATGTACCGCAACGACAACTCTTCCGTATTCAGGATGGTTGAACATGGAACAGTTTGCGTAACACCAGAAAGACATCCCGTTTTTCTTGATATTATTAATATCTCCATTCCACTTACCTGTTGTATTCAACACCTCTCTGATTTCCCTTATGATTTCCCTGGCGTCTTTCTCAATTGGGGCAATAACTATCGAAGCGTGCTGTCCGTTCATTTCACCTGGCTCATAGCCGAACATCTTCTCGAATTTCGGGTTGGCCCAGATAATTATGCCGTCTTCGCCACCGACAAGATAAACGCCTTCAGCCATATTCTTCATAACTTCACCATCAAGACGCAATTCTTCCTCCGCCCTCTTGCGTTCGGTGATGTCCCTTCCGATTGATTCAAAATACAGGACTTCACCATCTTTGCCACATACCGGGATTATGGTGTATTCCATAATGACCTTACGGCCGTCCTTGGCAATCCAACCAAGAACAACGTCTTTTATCGTTTCCTTTCCGGCAACTATCTCTTCAACAATTTCTTGTTGCCTGTCTCTATATTCAGGGTGGATAATATTAAAGCCGAGGGATCTATCAGCTAACCATTCTTCCTGCGAATATCCAAAGATACGTTCAGCAGCAGCATTAACGTAAATAACTTCTCCCCCTGTGGCCTTGACTCTGAAAATGGCTTCACCCGCATTATCTGTTAACCGGTCATAGCACTCCTTTGCTTGCTTGATCTCTTCCTCACCTTTCTTGCGTTCGGTAATATCACGACCGTAAAGGTTCACATATCCGGACCCGGCAACCGGAGCAATAACAAATGATAATGTCCTGTCTGCCAGATTATACTCAATTCTCTGTTCAGCGTTTTCTTCAAGAGCATCTTGTGAAACTTTCTTCCAGTACTCTGGAACCGGTTCTTCAACCTGACAGCCCCAATCACGCAACAGTTCCTCACTGGCAGGATTGGCATACAGTAACAGTCCCTCCCGACTGACTCGCAGGACAGGACTGCGGTCTTCGGCGGGGAATCTGGCCAGGTGCTCCCGCTCCTCGAGTTGCCTCTGCAGGTCACGCGAATAGGCTTTGATCTGCCTGAGTATAGGGTTGCTGATCCTCGAAAACAGTGATGTGCTGACCAGGACCATCGCCAGCGTGATGCCGGCAGCAGCGAATCCCGCCGTGACAAAAGGCGCACGGACTTCCTTGAGATCGATCTTGGCGACAATCCCCAACTCCAGCACTGCAACGGGTTCATAAGCCGCCACGACTTTTTCCCCCCCATAATCCAGTCCGACGAGTGTCCCTGAAAGCCCTTTCAACGCCCGCCGCATGGGCTCACCCAATTGCGAATCGAAAGGTATCGCCTCAGGTCTCTCGACAACGCTGTGGCCATGTGTGAATTGGAAACGGATGTTGTCCCCATCGCGCCTGGCCAAGGTGAATTCTCCCGTTTCACCAAACCCGCTGTAGTGCTCGTGGGCATCCAGTATCTGACTCAAAGTAGCCGCCAGGGCGCCGCCTGGATAATCTGCACTCTCGGTAGTGTCGAATCGCGCCACGGCCTCTATCAGTCGCGCTTGGCTTTGCGCCGTCACCGTCAATCGCTCTTTTGTTTGAGCAATATGGGTATGATACAGTATCGTAATGGCAAATCCGCTGGAGATTAAGCAAACGGTAATCATAATGAGCGTCAGAACAAAAATTCTCGTTCGGTCAGTCATCTTTCGAATTTCCCCGTGTGAAAACAGCATGGTGGATGGTCATAAAGGCACCCGGCAGAAGCCAAAACCAGCAGAACTGCGGCCAAAAGCAGGGGCGAGGGGACGCCAAGCCCGTCCGCGCCGGGCAAACAAGATACACGTATTTGCTTTCCATAGTAACCGACCTTCCAGTTTGCACAACCCAATGCCCGCGCAATTCTACTTTCTGGCTCTTGCAAAATCGCAGAGCTTTCGCATCGAGGGAATCACATTCGAATCTTTTTCCAAAGGAAACAATTGCAGAGCAGAGGGAGGCTTGGCAGGCGCAACTGCCGGGAAACAAAGACCTGCGTACCCAATGGCCAGACAGCCTTTGCATTGAGTTTCTGTCATGTTCTTGCGAGACAACATCGTGCGCCTCCCTGGCACACTGACCCATGTTTGCCCCAAACATCGCTCCAAGCGATACCTTCATCGTACGGCCGCCGAGCCCTGAGTCAAGCCCTATTTGCGATATTTCCGTGTTCTTGTCCGAAAGTGCCATTTCTTGTACTATTCACAGGTAAACGCATCACCGCACGACCCTTTTTTCAGCCACCTCCATAGCCAACAGCTAACGGCTAATCGCCAATCGCCACCTCCTACCCGAACTTTAACGCCGCCGTCTTGGCCAGGCTCAGATCGCGCTCGGCATAAATTTACGCAACGCAGTAATCGCTCGACAGAACCGCTCAAATCATCCGAGCCGCTGTGCAACCCGATCAGCCAACGCCATATTCTTCTCCGCATATATCTCTGTTACATTCATATTCCTGTGCCCGCCAAACGTCGACGACGCCTCCAGCCCGAACTCCTTCCGCGCCCGCGTGAGCGCCGTATGCCTAAGCTGATGCGGCGTCCACTCAGGCACCAGGTCCGGTTCCTTGCCCTGTTCTTCCGCCTCAGCCTTTCTTGCTCTGTTAGCCGCCTTGGTTGCGTACGTTACCGCCTTACGGTAGCTCTTGGTATCGTATCTTTCACCCGGTCGACGTGTCGGGTTCTCTTTCCGGTTCGTACCCGGCCTGTTGCCATACGACGGCGGGGTCTTGCGGCCTTCAGACCGGTTTGCTCTCGTCTGAACTTCGGCTTCCTTCGGTGAGAACATATACGCCGTCAGGTCCCGCTTCATATAGGGCTGAATAATCTTCTGCGCCTTCGGCCCCAGCGTTACTATCCGTATGTGACCATGGTGGGCTGTCTTATTATATTCATCGACCACCCGATAATGCCATATCTTACCACTGGTCTCAATATCAATCGCCCGCATTGCCGTCAGTTCACCCGACCTCATCCCGGTCAGCAGTTGCACCTGTATCATATCCGCCACAACCTTACTGGCATACGGCAGCACAGCATACACATGCCCCTCGGCAACTGCGGTGACAGGTTCAGTCTCTCTCGCCTTCGTTCGGCCCCGTTTCAGCCCGTCGACGGCCTGCAGGGCGTGGAGTGTGCTTGCCGGTATCAACTCTTCTCCAACCGCCCACTTGAACAACCGGCGAACGATAATGACCGTACGATTGATCTCCGTCCGGCAGAGTTTGCCCTGCTCCACAAGTTCATCGCGAAATTCCTTTAGCTTTAGCGGCCCGAAATCCTCTGCCTCAATCGCTGCGGAGAAGCTGACCAGTCGTTTAAGTGCGTTGCGGATAACCGCCACTTCCTGTGTCGGCCTGCCATCCGGCCTGCGGTAGTAATGCTTGGCATACTCCAGGTACCGACTCACCAGCGATGCGATAATGGTATCGTCTCGATCAACGGATGCGGGATTGGCGGCAAATATCGCCCTGGCCAGAATCTCTCGTGCGATCTCTTCGGCCACATTAATGTCTTTGGTGGCGTACTTGGCACCCCGTGGTTTGAGGGGCATCGATTTGCGGTCGCTCTGGCCGGGGAGCGTAACCCGCCACCAGTACCGGTCATTATTGAGGAATATGCTACCCGGAAGGCTCCGTTTTCGATGTGATTTCTTGCCCACAATTTTGCCCTTTCCCTGAGACAATCATAAAGAAAAAATTTCAGTGAAAACTACGAATTCTCACGAAATTCCGCTTCGACCACCACAAAAGTGTCATAAAGATTGTCATAAGAAGAAGGGGATTTGTCAAGCACGAAATTCTAACCTCCCCCAAAATAAGCACTTATAAATGGAGCCTAAGGGATTCGAACCCTCGACCTCTTGCATGCCATGCAAGCGCTCTCCCAACTGAGCTAAGGCCCCGAAGTCGTGTTATGATACTGTAAACCATGTCGGCTTTCAAGCACGTTATACGAGAATTTTCGCCGTGTGGCGGAGAATCTATTGCAGATTGTGATGTTTTTTGAGCCAGTTGTTGACCCATTGCCTTGCCTGGCGGGCGCTGGTGATCTGCTCGCCCAATTGGGCGATATACATCTCCCTGCTCGCCAGCCCGACCATGGGACCGGGCTCAACACCCAGGCCGATGAGTTCGCGACCGTCAATCAGGGGCTTTGGTCGCAGTTGCTTTCCTTTCAACCGCCGGGCACGGTTCCTGATGGCGACCAGCGGGGCGATGGTCGCAGAAGACGCCCTCTGGATCGCCCATTGCAGATCGTACAGGTCCCAGAAATACGGCTCGCCGGCAACCAGCTTGAGCTGCGCCAGCGCCATATCGGCATCGAGCAGTCTGCCTCGCGATTCCAGCAGAAACTTCAGGTGTTTGCGATGGGCGCCGCTTAGCTTGAGCACTCCAACGGCCTTGACAACATCGTCGGTATCGAAAGCCGCAAAGAGACCCGCCAACGCTAACGGAAAATCGACGTTTTTTCGCAGATACCCCACGACCTCAATGCCCAGCCTCGCTTCGCGGCCGTGCACCTCGGGAAATATCGCCCCGGCCAGCCCGCTTTCGACGAGCATCTCGGCGCCGCACCGGCGATTGGAATCGGCAAGGGTGGCTTCCATCTCCATGGCGATTCGCTCGCCGCTTATCTTCGTGATGTTTTTGGCTAATTTGCCAATCGCCGCCCACGTGTGATCTTCAATCCCAAAGCCCAATCGGGTCGAAAAACGCACCGCACGGAGCATGCGCAGATAGTCCTCGCCGAACCGGTCATGCGGTTTGCCGATAGTTCGGATCACGCCGCGGGCCAGGTCGGCCTGGCCGCCGACAAAATCGAGGACCTTTTTTTCGATGGGATCGTAAAACATGCCGTTAATGGTAAAGTCGCGCCTGGCGGCGTCGGCTTTGGCGGTTGCGAATTCGACCTTGTCCGGATGTCGCCCGTCGGCGTAGCCGCTTTCGGTGCGAAACGTGGCAACCTCGACCTGCTGGTTGTGATCCAGCACCATCACCACGCCGAACTTGGCGCCGATCTTGCGCGTCCGTGGAAACAGCCTGACGACCTCCTCCGGCCGCGCGTCGGTGGCGACATCATAGTCCTTGGCCGCGCGATTCAGGATCATGTCGCGCACACAGCCGCCGGCAAGCAGAGCCTCGTGGCCCGCCTTATAAAGCCGTCTGATCACCTTGATTGCCGGTTGCCTGTTGGTCATCTTCGCTCGTCCCGCGCGGCCGCAGCAGGGCTACCGCCTGCGTACCCCACTGCCGCCTGTCAATCACTTCCAGTTGGCCGTATTCGTTGAGCAGCACGGCCCGCTTACTCGTTCGCACCACAACGATAGCGTCGTCTTTGATCTGTTCGCTCAACTCGCACAGCAGCCTGCCCAATTGCGAATCCAAAGACGTATCATAAGACATCTTATAAGGCGGGTCCACAAAAACAAGCCCATATTTCCCGCACGCCTCGTCAACGGGCGCACCAATCTTCCATACATTGGCGCAGATCACCCGGGATTCGCCCACAAAGCCCGCCTTTTCAATATTGCGATCGAGCAGCCCGACCGCCGAACGATCCATCTCCACAAAGGTAACCCACCGCGCCCCCCGGGAAAGCGCCTCAAGCCCCATCGACCCCGTCCCACAAAACAAATCACACACCACACCATCGGCGATCACGTCGTATTTGTACAACACACTAAACAGAGACTCCTTAACCCGATCCGTAACAGGCCGAGTATCAGACCCCTTAGGCGGCAACAACTTCATCCCACGCTTTTTTCCCGAAATGATTCGCACCTACTTGTAATCCTCCCGCACCGGCGACCACGCATCAACTGCAATTGTCGACTCTTCCAGTGTCCTCGCCCCATGGGTAACATTCGCCGGTACTACAACGACATCGCCTTGTTCCATGACTCTGGTTTGGCCGTCGACGGTCATTTCGAGTTTGCCCTGGTGGATCATAGTAATCTGCTCATGCGGATGGACGTGTTCGGGCAGAATCATATTCGGCTCAAACTCCATATATGTCATCATCACATTGTCAAGACAGACCGATCTTACCCTGATACCTGCTAACGGCTCGACAAACCCGGCACACTTAAAATCACTGAAATATTCAGTCATAATCAATCTCCAACCCCAGGTCTGCCAACATTTGTTTGTCGTCTTCGACGGCTCTGCCGGCCGTGGTGAGATAGTTTCCGCTCAGGATGCTTGTTGCGCCCGCTTTGAATATCCAGCTTTGCAGGTCTCGCAGGTTCAGCACACGCCCGCCGGCTATCTTAAGATTCACCTTGGGCAATATGAATCTGTAGAGTGCGATGATGCGGAGGATTTGTCTCGGCTGCAAGGTCTCGGTTTCGCCCAGGGGCGTTCCCTCTATGGGGTGGAGAAAATTCATCGGTACCGTATCTACGCCGAGTTGTCTCAGTTCCAGGGCCATATCGATCCTGTCGCCTTCGGTTTCCCCGATGCCGAAGATGCCGCCCGCACAGATGCCCAATCCTGCCGACTGGGCGGCTTGTATCGTACTTACGCGATCGGCGTATGTGTGCGTGGTCACGATTTCGGCAAAATGACGTTCGGACGTCTCGAGGTTGTGGTTGTAACGTTTCAGGCCTGCATCCGCCAGCCGCCTTGCCTGTCGATCATCAATAATACCCAACGAAGCACACACACCAAGGCCCATATCATCCGTGATTTTTCCGATCAGCCTTTCAAGTCTTGCCAGTTCCTCTTCCGTAACCGCCTTGCCGCTGTAGACAATGCCGAAATTCGGCACGCCGTTTTCTTTCGCCTCGGCGGCGGCGGCCAGGATTTCATCGTCGCTCAAAACCTGCGGCTTCTTGTCGATATGCGTATCATAGCGAACCGACTGCGCACAAAACGCACAATCCTGATTACATCCGCCCAACCGCCCCGGAACGATGGAACACAGCCTGATCTTGCGGCCAAAATACTTTTGCCGTATCTTCTCAGCCCAATACAGCAGATCGTCGAAATCGGCTGTGGCGGCTTTCAGCAGGTCTGTAATCTGCGGCTCATCGAGTTGGCCGCCGCTGAGAATCAAGTTCGCATATCGGCTTAGAGTATCGTTCATAGCCCAGCCCTGAATCACAGCCCTACAATCGAATAAACGATATCCTTCACTACGCCCGCGGCGGCAAGTTTGTCAAGTATCTGGTCGAGTTCGCTTGGTGAGCCGGCAAGGAAGTATGCCCACAGCTTTTCTTTCTTGACCATCTCACAGGTCAGAAACGACTCATCGCCGGCCACATCACGCGGTTTCAGTTCACGGGTCGTCGATACGATCGCCGACTTTCGCAGGCTTTGCGATTCGTACGGGTGCTCTTCAAGTTGGCTGACTTTGCTGAGTCGTTTGACTTTGCGCACCATGATGTCCTTTTCCTCTTCGGTGCAGTAGAACGTCAGCACCACGCTGCCGTCGACGGCGGTTCGTTCTTCGGTCCCGTGCCCCACAACCGTGTCGATGCTTATGCCCTCGTTGCTGAATGCCGACGCTATACTCGTAAGAGCTCCTGCGCGATCGACTACATGCGCTCGAAAAACCCAGTGCTGGCTTTCATTACCGTCCATCTTATCAACTCCACAATTCCATCATGTTCATTTTTCACTGTGCCCGCCGCGTGTTCTTTGGGCATATATGCTGCACAGCGCCACCGAAACAAGCCGTGTCTCGACGGTATCGGCGCGCGAAAGGATGATGTACGGCACGGCAAATCCCATCGTAATACTCGCTAACGACGCCTGGCCGTACCTGGTCATCGCCGATATCGCCTTGTAAAGAATATTCGCAGAATCCAGCCCCGGGCACACTAAGATATCGGCTCGTCCCGCCACTTCCTTGGCATTAGGGCAGTCGGGCATGCCCTTGATCTCAACCGAAGCCGGATCGATCGCAAGATCAAACGACAACGGGCCGCAGACGACGGCGCCTTTCCATCTGCGCTGCGCCAGTTTCAATCCCATCGCCGTCGATTCAAGCGACGCTATCTGCTTTTCATTTGCACTAAGCACAGCAACCCTGGGCTTGTCGATCTTCATAACGACGTGTGCCGCATCGACGGCGTTTTCGATGATGTGCTCCATCCGCTCAAACGTGCACACCGTCGTAACACCGGCATCGGTCAGGATAACCGGCGTACCCCCGCGGACCGGCGCCGCGTCGAATATGGTTACAAGACTCACCGTCGGACGTGTTGCCAACGGAAGCAGTGCGCGATTCAGCACCGGCGTCGAAATATTGCCTTTCAGTACGACATCGACGGCGCCGGCCTTTACAAGTTCAACCGTTTCCGCGGCCATCTGCTCGTCATTGTCGGCTGTAATGATGTCGGAGTTGTCGACCTCCACGCCGCTCTTGTCTAAGGCGCGCCGAATTCGGCTCTTTCGGCCGATCAGAATGATCCGGTCAACGATACCGTGATCCCGGGCCGATTCGACAAGGCCCAGGTCCTCTTCGCGGTCGCCGCCGACAACCGCAACCGTCGAGGCGCTCAGTCGGCCCGCCATATCGATCAGATCGATGACATTTTTAAATTCGTTCACATTACCGGCGTTAAACATCTCTCGAAGCTTCCCTGCCCGCTGCTTGTCAAAAGCCGGCGCACCGGCACAGCGAGCCGGCGAAAGTCGTCTGCACTCAGCATCACCGTCTGCCATCGCGGGCTTCGCACCTTCATATTCACACTGTAATCGGCAGCGCCGACCGCCTGGAACATGTACCGGTGATCGGCAAAATCATATACTTCCCGTCCGTCCGTCTCGACCGAGGGCAATTCGAAACGGTACGCAAAGACAATCACACTCATTGCCCTTTCGCCGGGCTCGTCGAACTGCTCCTGCCATCTCAGCAACCCGCGGATATCCTCCATCCCCACCCAGCACTGCAGGCCGGTCAGTCCGCCGACGCTGGCGCCTTTGAATTTCCGGCCCTTGACCTCGGCGACGATAACCGCAGGCCCTGTCGACTCACGCCCTCTACCGGCCGGATAAAGCAGAAAATCAAAGCTCTTGATCCGATTCCGCGCAAGCAGACTGCGCCTCGCCTGGTCGATCATGACATACTGCACACCGTTTTCGACCAGCCACCCCTCAAACGCCCGCTCATATTCGTTCACCTTAACGCCCATCCCCAGAGCCTATCCATTCTCCCCATCCTGTCAAGCATTATCCCGCCCTGTCCAAAAACCCACAATCAGACAGACCAGCCCCACGATTGCCATTAAGAGAAAAATCGTTTGGGCAGATGCTCAAATTTGGGGGCAGCTTGGGGGGGGGAAATTTGAGCATCTGGGGCCCCGGGCGATTTTTCTCGGTCGTACGATACACCCATGCACCTGCACATTTCCCGGATCAGCAAATATTTTTGAATTCTGCAGAGATTTGTCTTGACAAGTTAGGGCAAACTAACTATATTAGGAGATATAAACTATGTTAGAGCGTGCTAACCAGACGGCAATAACCGCCCCCAGACGCCGTGGGGCACGATAATTGGCAGATAACGCGATATCTTGATAAGGAACGAGGACTTGGACCCAGCCGCCGCCGGAAATCTCAGTTCTTCACTTGAGGATTACCTCGAGGCGATATTCAACCTCACCGCCGACGGTGAGGTCGCCCGAAGCAAGGACATCGCCGACTCACTCAAAGTCGCCAGGTCGTCCGTCACAGGCGCGCTCAAGGCCCTTGCCGAAAAGGAACTCGTCAACTACAAACCCTACGGCTATGTTACCCTCACGCCGGCCGGTCGCACCGCCGCCGGGCGGATCGCACGCAAGCACAACATCATCAAATCCTTCTTCGTCGACATCCTCGGTGTCGACAACACGCTCGCCCAGGAAGCCGCCTGCAAAGCCGAACACGCGCTCGGTCCGGGCATCATAAAGCGACTTCTCGATTTCACGGAGTTTATAACTACCCGAAATGGAAGCGGTTACAATCTCGCCGGCGAATTCAGAAACTTTCAGCGAAACGCCAAAACGCAAACCGACACTGTGGAGCATCGCAAAATGACACCTAAGACGCAAATGCCGCTCTCGGCGGTACCCGCCGGACGGACGGTAATGCTCACCGGAATTGACGCCGATGACGGCCTCAAGAGCAGGCTTGCCGCCATGGGCATGGTCGGCAACGCCGAGATTATTGTCGTCAGCAACAACGCGCCCGGTCCGTTCGTCGTCAACGTAAAAGGCACAAGAATCGCCATCGGAAGGGATATGGCGCATAAAGTCACGGTCCGTTGCGACCAAACCGGGAAATAGCAATGGCAAAGAAGCTCAGCATCGCACTGGCGGGCAACCCCAACAGCGGCAAGACAACCGTCTTCAACGCCCTTACCGGCGCCCGCCAGCACGTGGCGAACTACCCCGGTGTAACCGTCGAAGAAAAAACCGGCTCCCGCCGATACAAAGACTACGACATCAGCGTCGTCGACCTGCCCGGAACCTACAGCCTCACCGCCTGGTCGATCGAGGAACTGGTCGCACGAAACTTCATAATCGCCCGACACCCCGACGTCG
>SDBV01007094.1_pt1 | contig 15382 bp, 17 predicted proteins | sample 2277081 | NCBI WGS metagenome assembly SDBV01 (sample SAMN10402039, study PRJNA504765) | marine sediment metagenome | isolation source: marine sediment core GS10_PC15, 223 cmbsf | place: Arctic Ocean: Southern Knipovich Ridge | collected 2010
CAACGGCCTCACCATCAAAGGCATCTACGGCCGCGAAATGTACGAGACCTGGTACAAGATGACGGTCATGCTGCAAAGCGGACTGGATATCTCGCCGGTGATCACGCACCGCTTTCATTATACGGAGTTTGAGAAGGCGTTTGAGGTGATGCGTTCGGGAAATTCGGGGAAGATTGTGTTGGATTGGTCGGAATAATAGTAGAATGAAACATTGGACAGCCCGGGTTCGATAACCCTGGCCGCGACAAAAGCATGAATAAAGGAGGACGACATGGGTATGATCAACGCAGATATTGAGCTATCGAATCCTCGCCAACCGGACCTGAACCCTATGTCGGTACGGGCCCTCGTTGACACCGGGGCAATGACAATCTGCATTCCGGAACACGTTGCCGTTCAGCTCAAGCTCGAAGAGATCGAGAAGCGGGAGGTCACAACCGCCGACGAAAAATCTCACGTGGTTGCTTACGTCGGGCCGATCCAAATCCGCTTCCAGCGGCGGACCTGCTTCACCGGCGCCTTGGTCATCGGCGAATCCGTTCTCCTCGGCGCCGTCCCCATGGAGGACATGGACCTCGTCGTGGAACCGTCTCGGCAGACCATCACCGTCAACCCCAAAAGCCCAAACATCCCCTCGGCGGTTGTTAAGTAGGAGGGCCGGAGCACATCGTGAGATAAAACAGGAGGTTAGTCTCGCTTATTGGGGGAGATAAGCGCGACTGTCCCCCTTATCCCTCCCCCTGCTTTTCCGAAAAACCACGAGGGAATTAAAGGTGTACGAGGGAATTAAAGGTGGAGGGAATTAAAGGTGTACGGTACTTTTATTAGTTGCGATCCCTTCTTTATGAATGCACGAACGAGATCGATAAAGGACGCGGGAGCATGATCGATTATGAAAAATTCCAAAAGTCGCTAAAACATCTCGAGCTACAGTTTGAGAACTACCAGCGGCTGGGGGATCGGGAGAATCTGACCGAACTCGACCGCGAGGCCATTGCCGAATCGGTCATTCAACGCTTTGAGACCTGCTACGACACGCTTTGGAAACACCTCAAACGCTATCTGGTCGAAGAATTGGGGCTTCCGGACGTGCCCAACAGCCCCAAGCCCGTATTGCGTCTGGCGGCCGAGAACAACCTCTTGGCAAGCCCTATTGAACGTTGGCTTCGCCATGCCGACGCCCGCACGGCCACGGCTCACGACTACAGCGGCGAGAAGGCCAAGGATTGCCTGAAACTGATGGAGTCCTTTGTTGACGATGCCGTCGGGCTATACCAAACATTGGCCAAGGTGACCTGGAAATGAGTGACGCCATAGACATTACGCCCGCGCAGATGAAGACGCTTCGCGGCTTGCTCCGCAGCCATCTGCCGGGCGTGGCCGCCTGGGCCTACGGCTCGCGCGTCAAACGGACCTCGCGTCCGGCGTCCGATCTGGACCTGGTGGTTTTCGCCACGCCCGATCAACAGGCCAACGTCTCCGCCCTACGCGAGTCCTGCGAAGAAAGCAACCTCCCCTTCCGCGTCGATCTCTTTGTGTGGGACGAAGTACCCGAGAAGTTTCGGGAAAATATCGAGGCGGAGCGGGTTGTGATGATAGAAGAGGAACATTAAATGTACGACTCCTTAAAAAAACATCTTATCGAACAACTCCACGACATCCGCCAGGCCGGGCTTTATAAAGAAGAACGTCTGATTGCCACGCCCCAGGGCGCGCATATCGCGGTCGTGGGCGGACGTGAGGTGTTGAACTTTTGTGCAAACAACTATCTGGGCCTATCCAACGACCCGCGGATCATTGCCGCGGCCAAGGCCAGCTACGACAAATGGGGCTTCGGCCTCAGCAGCGTACGGTTTATATGCGGCACGCAGCAGTTGCACAAAGACCTGGAAGCCAAAATCTCGCGATTCATGGGCAGCGAGGACACGATCCTTTACGGCTCCTGCTACGACGCCAACGGCGGGCTGTTCGAGACGTTGCTGGGACCGGAGGATGCGATCGTCAGCGATCAACTCAACCACGCCAGCATTATCGACGGCGTGCGGCTTTGCAAAGCGCGGCGATTCCGCTACGCCAACAACGACATGGGCGATCTGGAAGAACAACTCAAACAGGCCGCCGACGCACGGCTGCGGATGATCGCCACCGACGGCGTTTTCTCCATGGACGGCATTATCGCCAACCTGGCCGGCGTTTGCGATCTGGCCGAAAAATACGACGCCGTGGTCATGGTCGACGATTCGCACGCCACGGGTTTCATCGGAAAAACCGGCCGCGGCACGCCGGAGTATCACGACGTAATCAGCCGCGTGGACATCGTCACCAGCACCCTGGGCAAGGCGCTGGGCGGGGCGTCGGGCGGGTTCACCAGCGGGCGGAAGGAAATCATCGCCATGCTCCGCCAGCGGAGCCGCCCCTACCTCTTCTCCAACAGCCTGGCCCCGTCCATCGCCGCCACGACCATAGCCGTGTTGGACTTGATCGGCGATTGCACCGAGCTCCGCGACCGCCTCGAAGACAACACCAAACACTTCCGCGACGGCATGCGCGACCGCGGCTTCGACATCCCCGCGGGCGACCACCCCATCGTGCCCATCATGCTCGGCGACGCCGTGCTGGCAACCCGCATGGCCACGAGGATGCTCGAAGAAGGCGTTTACGTCGTCGGCTTCAGCTACCCGGTAGTACCCAAGGGCAAAGCCCGCATCCGCGTACAACTTTCGGCCGCCCACACTCGCGCAGACATCGACACGGCCATGAACGCCTTTGCCAAGGTGCGGGATGCGTGCACAAAGTAGGGAGCGTCCGCGACGCACCAGGAATATTTATAGGTGGCCGCCATGAAAATCTCGTTCTCTGACCTGCGAAATCATACCCACGATATTTTACGGGCGCTGGATCGTAACGAGCCGATAACGTTGCTGTACCGCGGCAAGCCAAAGGCAACGATTAAGCCTATCAAACCGAAGGCCAAAGTTCGCGACGAAGATGGCCACGGGTTTGGCATCTGGAGCGACCGACCGGAGATGGACGACGCCACCGAGTACGTTCAATCATTGCGGGGAAGACGCCATTATGATATTTGATACCGACATGATGATTTGATGTTTGCAGCAGACCAATATCAACTTCTCGATTTCGGCGGCGGCCGGCGGCTGGAACGGTTTGGCGATTGGATTCTCGACCGGCCTTGCCCGGCGGCCGAGAACGAGGCTATTGCCGATGCGGCGGCATGGCGGCGGGCCGATGCGCGCTTTGTTCGAGGCGAAAACGACAAAGGGCGGTGGGATATCGTCACCGAACGGGAGTTGCCCCAGCGGTGGTCGGTCGCCCACGGGTGCTTCCGCTTGGAACTCAAACGCAGTCCCTTCGGCCATGTGGGCGTGTTTCCCGAGCAGGCCGCCAACTGGGATTGGATCGCGCGACAGGTGCAATCGGCCGCTCGCACGTTAAGAGTTTTGAATCTTTTCGCATACACGGGCGGCAGCACGCTCGCGGCCGCCGCGGCCGCGGCCCAGGTCACGCACGTCGACGCGGCGCGGAACACGGTCGCCTGGGCGCGTGGAAATGCCGAGCTTTCCGGCCTGGCCGACGCGGCCGTTCGCTGGATCGCCGACGATGCCGTGAAATTCGTGCGCCGCGAATTGCGGCGCAAAAACCATTACCACGCGGTGATTCTCGACCCGCCCAGCTATGGGCACGGCGCGGGGGGAGAGGTCTGGCGGCTGGCGAAAGACCTGCCCCAACTGCTGGCGATGTGCGGCGAGTTGACGGCCGGCGCGCGGGCTTTTGTGCTTTGTACCTGCCACACGCCGGGCTACGGGCGGGATGAACTGGGGACGATGCTCGATGAGGCGTTGGAAGGCACGACTGGGCGGATTTCCGGCAGACCATTGACAATCTCGGCGGCCACCGGCAAACGTTTGCCCAGCGGTGTCAGCCTGCGGTGGGAAAGCCCTGGAGGAAACGAATGACCGATAAACGCATCACGGAGATAAACAGCCTGCAAAACGCCCGCGTGAAGAACGCCGTGCGGCTGCGCGACGGTCGGCACCGCCAAAAACAGGGACGGTTTCTCATCGACGGCATCCGCGAACTCTCGCGGGCCGGCGAGGGTGGGATCGAAATCATCGAGATCTTCCTCTGCCCAGAGCTTTGCAGCGAGGAGCAACAGCGGCGGTTGGACGAGGTTTTGGCGAGTCTTAAAAAGGGGGCGGAGTCGATCGCCGTTAGCCAAAACGTCTTCCGCAAGATGGCCTTCGGCGACCGGGCCGAAGGCGTCTTGGCGGTTGCCCTGACGCCGGACTGGAAGCTGGAAGATCTGCAACTGCCGGAGAATCCGCTAGTGGCGGTGATCGAGGGCATCGAGAAGCCGGGCAACATCGGGGCGGTGATTCGTAGCGCCGACGCGGCCGGTGTCGATGCCGTCATCTTGGCCGACTGTCGCACCGATCTGTTCAATCCCAACGCCATCCGTGCCAGCCTGGGCACGATCCTGACATTGCCCATCCGCCAGACTACCACGGCGACGACGCTAGCTTGGCTGCGGGCACAAGGGCTGGCGATTTTTGCAGCCCGGGTGGACGGCTCGGAGCCATATAGCGAGGTTGACTTCCGCGGCGGCGGTGCAATTGTGCTGGGCTCCGAAGCCGAGGGCCTGGGCCAGGCGTGGCGCGACGAAGACATCCGCGGCGTTAGGCTGCCGATGCGCGGCGCGGCCGATAGCCTCAACATTTCGGCCACCGCGGCGGTGCTCTTCTTCGAGGCCTTGCGGCAGCGAGAGAAAAAGGGATAAGTCCTTCTTGCGTAAAGACTTAAGTACACCGACATGCTCTGCAAAGGAAAAGGTAACTATTATGAAATCAACCCTTACCCCAAGGGAACGAATGCACCGTGTACTCAGCTCCGATCTGCCGGATCGCTACCCGCTGCGACTTGCCTACATCACTGAGGACAATATCCATCGTCTCTGGCCAGGAGGACCTCCAGACGACGAAGTCGCGTCCATTCGCTGGAGCAACGAGCGATACATGACGCACGGCAGCGTGCCGGGAGGGTTCCTGCGCCCCGTAGTATCAGACGATGGAAACCAGTACCTCATCCAGTGTGAAACCGGTGCGCGGGTGGAATGTCGCAGGAAACCCGCAGCCGTCACACATTACGTCAACCAGCCAATACAGAAACGTTCGGACCTGGACGACTTCAAGACTCCTGACCTTGATGATCCGAGCCGCTATGAAGGTGTACAGAAATCTATCGACCTGCATCACGAAGCTGGCTGCTACGTTGCCGTACATGTGATGGGCACGTTTCAGGGCACCAATCTCATGGTGCGACCATTTACGGAATTGTTGATCGACTTTTACGAGGATCCTGAATTCGTGGGGAGGCTGCTGGGAATGTATACGGACTTCCTGATTGCTGACGTCTGCCGTCGTTTAGAGATGGGGGCCGATGGAGTTTACGTCTGTGATAACCTGGGGATGAACGACCGCTTGCTGATAAGTCCGCAGCAGTACCGGGAAATCATCAAGCCGCTGCATCGAAAACAAGTGCAGCGATTCAAGGAATATCCGAACGTGAAGGTGTGCCTGCATTGCGACGGCAACGTGAGCGATATTATGGATGATCTTGTGGAGGTAGGCTTTGACGAGATCAACCCCATGGATTCGTCGGACAATATGAGGATTGAGGAAATGAAGCCGGCCTATGGAAATCAGATCACCCTGGCCGGCGGATTCGACCGCCACGTTGGTCAAATGGAGGAAGAGAAACTCCTGGAACATATTGGAAACGTAATCGATATCGGCAAGCCGAAAGGACGATACATCGGCCAGTTTCCAATCTACCCCGAAATGAAAACCAGTCTGCTGGAAAAGACTATTCGCATGCTGGAGGAACATAGCGCCTACCAGTAGACCCCGAAAACGGTCCCCGTTTTCGGTCCCTTTCGGCAACAAAACCGGGTCAGGGCAGCAAAACCGGGTCAAAACTGTTTTAGCGGTTTAACAGTTATGACCCGTTTTTCGGTTTGGACGACCAAAGAAAGCAGTAAACCATAACCCGTATATTGCCTGGTGGCTGTCACCTTTTTCTTCTTAGGGTCAGCGACGGCTGCGTTTTCTCCACGGGCAGACCAACAGCCCAACGGCCCCCAGGGCAAGTAATGCACTCGACGCCGGTTCCGGCGAGAATACGGCGTCAAACGCCAGATCGCCGCCCGACGTAACCGCAGACCACGTCTCGGTCGTGTAGTTGTTTTCCTTATCCTGTGTGACCATGACGCCGTCGGCGTAAACGTTGTAGTACTGGTACCCCATATACACTCGTTGCCAGTCGTGCAGGTTCTCCTCGCCATAGACGCTCAGGAACAGCACGTAGTCCTCGTCGGCGGTCAGGTTGATGCCGCCCGTGCTCCAGGTGTATTTCGACCGAGTCGTGATCGAGGCCGGTCCGATCTGGGTATCGCTCTGATAGAGGATCGACCCGGTGGCCCGTGTGGTGGCCGCATTCCACTTCATCACGTAGGCCCGGAAAGACAGTAGCCCATCGTCCGCATGGAGGTCGTTCACGCGCGTGAGCCAGAAGGAGAACGAATCCAGCGTGGTGTTGGATGCGGGAACCTTGACGATCTGGCCCCAAGAGTCAGTCGCCCAACTTGGGCCCGACGTCGACACGCCGAGCATTCCCGTGTCGGTGGTGACGCTACCGCCCGGGGCACTGGTAATAAGCTCGGCTTGCGCCGGCCCGTACAATAGGGCCGCGATGACCACCCCAAAAGCCGCTACACTAACACTGCATTTACACATGGTCCCGCTCCTTGTTGCGAGGAGTTTCAATTGGAGTCAGTTGCTTGCCAACATTAGCTTCGTCGATTGCTGCACATGTCACGTAGAAGTGACAGTTACAACAGTTGCGATGCTGAATACACCGTCCGTAGCCGTTCAAGCCCCAGCCACTCAAACGGCACGGTACGCATTATAGCAGAAATCGGCCGCGTTGTAACTATTCTCTTGTCCCCCACCTAGAAACCCCAAGATTCTTGGAAATCGGCCCAAAATTGCCCATCCCGGTAGGGGGAAAAGAAAGGTGACAGCCACCAAATATGAAAAAAGTAGGCGAACTGGGTAGAATTCAGGCATGATTTTTTAAGGGGGTCATTCTACTGTTTTGGGAAGTCCAGTAGACCGGATCGTAACCCGAAGCGCGAGCGAAGGGAGACGCGACGTTTACCCTGGTTTTCAGCCCTTTGCTTGCGCTTCGCGCTTAGATATGAATGGGGTGAACCATCTGGACTAAAAAACAAGCAACCACAGCCCGGCCGCCCCCGTCAGGGCTATGACCAGGCGGTCGAAAATTTGCTGTGGTATTTTTGGGAGTAGGTAGACGCCCAGAAGCGCTCCGCAAACGGCGACGGCCGACACCCAGAGGCTGGTGGCGAGGATCTGGGGCGAGAGCATGCCTTGCGACCAGAAGGGCACGACTTTGGTGAGGTTGAGGATGAAGAAGAACCACGCGCAAGTGCCGATGAATTGTTTTTTGTCCAATCCACAAGCGACCAGATACAGTGCCATGACCGGGCCGGCGGCGTTGCCTACCATGGTGGCGAAGCCCGCCACTATGCCCAGCATGACGGCGAACCAGCGTCGCTGGGACATTTCGTTCCAGCCGAATTTTCGACGGGCCAACTCCAGCGCGAAGAGCGAGAGGATGAGGATGCCGAGGATGGGCCGAAGCTGGTTGCCTTCGAAAATGTACAGGATCAGGTATCCGGGTACCATACCCAAAACGACGCAGGGCAAGAGACCGACAAGCCGGTTCCACTGGGCGTGGCGGCGGTAGTACGTGACGGCAAAAACGTCGGCCACCAGCAAAACCGGCAACATGGCCCCCACCGACGCCTCGGCATTGTCGCTGAACGCGGCCGCCATGAAGGCAATGGCCGGTATGGAAACGCCGGGCATGCCCGTCTTCGAGAAGCCCATCAGCAGCCCCGCCACCGCGGCGAAAAAATAGAAGGCGATATCGGTAGGCATGTGCAGTGGGTAAAGAATACAAAATGGGGATATTGCCGGCCGGGAATCCGCGGCATTCCAACTGAACCCGAGGCATGAGCCAGTGATGAACATACAGCCAGCGATGCACACAGCGCGCATATCAAGCCCTACATCGCCAAGCCGATGGATCCGAAATCGGTTCGAAGTGAACCGATTTACTTAGAATCCAGCTTTTTGGCTTGTTCGAGTAGATCGGCGAATGTGATCTTGTCAAGCATGTTACGTTCGACCGATTCCACCTCGCACCAGGCTTTTTGCAGAACCTTGACGGCGGATGAATCGGGTGAAGCGTTTGTTTTTCGCTCTTTCGCTTTTACCGAACCCTCGACCACGTCCATCACCTGGCCGAGAGAAATATCCTCGGGCGGCAATATCATGTGGTATCCTCCGGCAGCGCCGCGGGTACTGGCAACCAAGCTGGCACCCTTTAGCTGCAGAAGGATCTGTACAAGGAATCGCGAGGGCACATCGTGCCGCTCGGCGATCTTGCGGATTCGAACGGGCTGACCGGTGCCGTAGCTACCGGCCAACTCAACCATGGCGATACATGCGTACTCAGTTTTGGCGGAGATTTTCATAACCACCTCCGAAATAGTCTCAGTGTCGGAGTGTCCTAAAGGCGGCTGGACGTCAGCCTTATTTGGTCGAAGACCAGTTGTTCCTCAATGAATGATCAGCCCCCAAATGAGTAAAGTCAAATGGTGAATCATAGTACTGTCCCATTTTTCTGAACTCTTGCAAGGGGGGGCGGCAAAAGTGCTGAAAAAAATTCATCCCTCAGTTGGGGGTAAATAAATCAGCCTCATGTCTTGGTTGCAGCGAATCGCCCGGATTAAAAATCCAGAACCTATCAGGCTTTGTGGCAATTTGACAGGTCTTTCCGCTGTTTCGGGGGGGGTTGATTAGACCATGTAGCGTATTCGCCACATGGCCCGTTGGGCACTTGACGAGCAGAGGGGTAATGGGGACGATGGCGCTTTGAGAAATATCTTATCGGTACACTGGACACTTAAGTATCATCGGCCTTTTGCCGATCTGTTCGACGAGGTTATAAGTCATGGCTGATAAAGTATATATGGCAATAGATATGGGTGCATCAAGCGGTCGCCACGTGGTGGGTCGCTTCGATGGCGAGAGGATTAAACTCGAAGAAATTTACAGATTCGAGAACGGTCCGGTCGAGGTCGACGGCAGTTTATATTGGAATCTTTTGGGGCTCTGGAGCAACGTTCGCCAGGGTCTCCGCGCCGCTGGAGGGCTGGCGGAGCCGATCACGAGCGTCGGTGTCGACACATGGGGGGTCGATTTTGGGCTGCTTGGTCGCGACGATGCTTTGCTTGGCAACCCCTATCATTACCGCGACGCTCGGACCGATAATTTGATGGAAAAAGCCTTCAAAATATATCCCCGAGAAAAGATTTTCGAAAAAACCGGGCTGCAGTTTTTGCAGTTCAACTCCCTGTATCAGTTGCTGGCCATGAAGAATTGCGGCTCCATCCTGCTGGAAATGTCCGAGTCATTGCTGCTAATGGCCGATCTTTTCCACTGGCTCTTGACCGGAGTGAAGTGCAACGAAATGACCTTGGCCAGCACCAGCCAGTTCTATAACCCCGTCGCCAAAGCCTGGGCCACGGATCTTTTGCAAGCATTTGGGCTCTCCAGCAATATTCTCGGAACAATTGGGCAGCCGGGCACTAATCTGGGTGCCTTGCGACCGTCGATTCGCGAGCAATGCGGCTTGGCGACCGACGTGGTTTTGCCCGGTTCGCACGACACGGCAAGCGCGGTAATGGCCGTGCCGGCGACCAGCCACCCGGGAGTCCGACCCGATTGGTGCTATATCAGCCTCGGCACCTGGGCCTTGATGGGCATAGAATCGCCAACGCCAATGGTCAACGACATGGTTATGCAACATGGCTTCACCAACGAGGCTGGAGTGGGCGAAACGACCAGACTGCTGAAGAACATCGCCGGCATGTGGGTTATCCAGGAGTGTCGCCGGCGATGGAACCAGGACGGGCGGAACTTGGATTGGGAGGATTTGAATCGGATGTCGGCCGCCGCGCCTTCTCTGCTATCCTTCATCGATCCCGATGCCCAAATGTTCATGGCTCCAAGCGACATGCCGGCGGCCATCCGCCGGTTCTGCGCCAATACCGCACAGCCGGTTCCCGAGAGCGATGGCGCCGTGCTGCGTTGCGCCTTGGAAAGCCTGGCTTTGAAATTCCGCCAGGTTTTGGCCATGTGTGAAGAACTTGCCGGCGGACGCATCGAAACCATTCACATTGTCGGCGGCGGCATACAAAACCGCCAGCTATGCCAGATGGCGGCCAACGCCTGCGGCCGCCGCGTGCTGGCCGGACCGGTCGAGGCCACGGCCACGGGCAATATAATGACACAGGCGGTTGCTTCGGGCGAGATCGACTCCATCGCCCAAGCGCGCGAGGTGATCCGACGCAGCTTCGAGGACGAAGAGTACGAGCCGCAAGACACCGCAGTCTGGGACGACGTTTACGAGAAATATCTGAAACTTGTGGGCTGAAATCTGACATCTGAAGCCACCAATATTGGAGAAGAAAGCAATGATTAACGTTGGAATTACCGGCCTGGGTTTTATGGGCATGATTCACTACCTGGCCTATGGGCGCGCGCGAGGCGTGTGCGTTGCGGCGATCTGCGAGACCGATCCGGTGCGGCTGGCAGGAGATTGGCGTTCGATCAAGGGCAACTTCGGCCCGCAGGGCAAGAAGATGGATCTAGCCGGTATTTCCAAGTACCCCACGTTCGACGAACTGCTGGGCGACCCCACGATTGATTTGGTCGACGTTTGCCTGCCGCCTTCGCAACACGCCGACGCGGTGGTGGCCGCCTTGAAGGCCGGTAAGCACGTTTTTTGCGAGAAACCCATCGCTCTGAAACCGGCCGACGCCCAGGGCATGGTGCGCACGGCCAAGCAGACGGGCAAGATGCTTCTGATCGGCCATGTGCTGCCCTTCTTCCCGGAATATCGCTACGCCTATCGAGCCGTGAGCAGCGGCAAATACGGCCGCGTGATCGGCGGCAGCTTCAAGCGGATGATCTCCGACCCCTTGTGGATGGGCCATTTCTACGATCCCCAAGTATGCGGCGGGCCGATGATCGACCTGCACATTCACGACGCTCATTTTATCCGCTTGATTTGCGGGATGCCCAACGCGGTACAGACGATCGGCCGCATGCATGGCGAGGTGCTGGAGTTGTTCAACAGCCAATACATCTACGACGACGGGCCCATGGTGACGGCCAGTTGCGGCGCGTTGATGCAGCAAGGCCGGCCGTTCACGCACGCCTTCGAAATCTATCTCGAGAAGGCCACGCTGCTGTTTGATTTCGCCATCATCGGCAAAAACCCCACGACGGCGATGCCGTTGACGGTAATGACAAACGCCGGCCGAGTGACCCAGCCGAAGCTCGGCTGCGACGACCCGGTCGATTCTTTCGCCGAGGAAATCGCCGAAGTGGTGAAGTCCATCCGCACGGAAACCCCCTCGGCACTGCTCGATGGGCAACTGGCCCGCGATGCGTTGATCCTCTGCCACAAACAAACCCAATCCGCCGCGCGGGGACGGATTGTCAAAGTCTAGTCCGGTTCGCCCATTTTAACGGGTAATTTCGGACGCCGGGCATGGTAGAATATGGGGAGTGTCCGCAAGGTCGACCATTTTCGCATCCCCACCCCCCGTCATGGTGAGTGCGCTGGCTTATTCAACTGAAACAAGATTACCGCGAAAAAGAATATCGGCCGCCTTTGTCTGGCCGGTGGTTGTGGTATTGGTTTGGGGTTCCACGCTCCCGGCGTCACCTAAGCCCGAGGGCAAGAGGTATAGCCGTGAGTTGAACGAGCGGGCCCACCGGGCGATGGACGCCTATCGCGGGCGGCTGGACGAGTTGGCCCTCTGGTGCGAGCAGGAAGGGCTTTCGGCCGAGGCCGGCAAGACCAAGGATTGGGCGCGGGCACGGGACGCCGACAAGCTGTACATTACGGCCCTCTCCGCGCGGATCGGCCCGCCCAAGCCGGCCGACGAGACGCCCGAAAAAGTACGCCAGTGGCAAGAGCGTTTTTGGAAGTTGCGGCGCCAGCAGGCCGAGGTGCTTTTCAAGATCGCCCACCAAGCGGTGCGGCAGGGCCGACCTTCGTTGGCCTTCGACCTGGTACTGGCGAGTGTCCGCGAAGACCCCGACCACGAGGTGGCCCGGCGGATATTGGGCTACCAGAAGTTTCGCGGTCGCTGGCACACGCTCTTCGAGATCCGCAAGCTCCGCGCCGATTGGATCAAGTCCGAGCGATTCGGTTGGATTCGCAAGGCGGATCTGCCGCGTTACGAAAAGGGCGAGCGGCGGTACGCCAACCGCTGGATCTCGGCCGAGGAAGACGTCCGTCTGCACCGCGACATCCGCCGAGGCTGGGACATCCAGACCGAGCACTACACCATCCGCACCAACTCCAGCATCGAGGCCGGCGTGGCCCTGGGCCGTCGGCTGGAGCAGTTGCACAACGTCTGGAAGCGGCTCTTCATCCGCTACTACGCCACGCGCGAGCAAGTGATGGGCCTCTTCGAAGGCAAGCGTCGCGGACGGCCCGTAAAACTCCCCCGCCACAACGTCGTTTACTTCCGCGACCGCGACGATTACAACGCCGCGCTGGGCAAAACATTCCCCAACATCGGCATCTCCACCGGCGTATACGTCGAACAAACCCGACGGGCATACTTCTACGCCGGCAAGGGCGGCAGCGATCGCACCCTCTTGCACGAAGCCACGCACCAGTTGTTCCACGAATCGCGGCCGGTTGCCGACAAGGTGGGCGAAAACGCCAACTTCTGGATCGTCGAAGGCATAGCCACTTACATGGAATCGTTGCGCCAGGAGGACGGGAATGATGGTGACGGGCAGTTCGTGCTGGGCGGTTTTGACGACATCCGCATGAAAGCCGCCCGCTACCGGTTGCTCAAGGACGACTTTTACGTGCCTTTAGCGGATTTAAGCGGGTACGGCATGCGACAGATCCAAGCCGACCCCCGCATCGCCACGCTCTACAGCCAGATGGCCGGGCTGACCAATTTCCTCGTCTATTACGACGGCGGCCGATACCGCGACGCCCTGGTGGCCTATCTGCAAGCCGTCTACAACGGCAACCAAAACCCGGCCATTCTATCCGAACTGACCGGTACACCGCTGGAAACTCTGGACCGGCAGTACCGCCAGTTCATGCGGCAAGAGTAGGGCCCGTCCTGGCCTTCATTCTCTCAACAAGCTTGGGGAGTATTGGACATTCGCACATGCTCGTCGCTGTCAATCCGCTGCAAGCGGCTGGGCTAACAAGTTCGGCATCCGTAATTCCCATTAAAATGGGCGAAGAACCTCAGATAAAGCTCCAGCGAATTGCCATTGCGACCAATCATGCCGTGGATGTATGATTTATCTACGTGGTGAACCGCGCCGGAAAAAATACGGTCTTTCCACTGGTGATTGTGAGACTCTCCAACCCCTTAAGATGAATAAGCATGCAGAGTACGACAACTGTCGTCTGTCGGGCGCTTGTGATGGTGGTCTGTTTGGTCACCATACCGCTGGTTGCGCTTTTTGGTACGTCTTTACTGGATCTTATTAAGACGTTTGGATGGGGCGAATCGTCGGTCTCGGCAAGAGAGCAGGGGGGTATGGCCCCGGCCTATTCGCCGAATATCCCCGATGCGGCTGGATTGCCGGACTCTTTATCCCCTGGCATGCGCGTTGCCGACGCTTCGCGAGAAGAGATGTTTGCGGGACCATCGGATGCACCTAGATTGCCGGACGATATGCGGACCGTGCAGGCCAGTTTCAACGAGTCGGCCACGGCCACTGCACCGCCCACGGTCCAGCCATCGGAAGCTCGGTTTGAACAAATCCAACAGCGGCTTCGGGGCCTCGGGGCGACTTATTTTTGCCTGGAGTCGTTTGGCACGAGCCGGCAGCTCTACCGATTTCACTGCAAAATGCCACTAGGCACCCATCCTGCGGGTGGTGCTGCCTACGCAGGTGGGCCTGCCGCGGTGCAAAATGCGGTGCGACATTTTGAGTCCACTTCGGAAAACTCCTTGCAGGCGATGGAGAATGTGCTTGCCGAGATCGAGGCATGGCTGAGGCCGCGATAGCCAATCTGACGGGTGGTATTTGTTGAGAAGTGTGATTTCCACGTACGAATTTTCCTTTTCCGACCAAAGCTGGACGATTTTCGCGTGAAAAAGAGCCCAAACCACAATGCCGGCGGGAATAATAGTTCGTTGGGGTGGCGAATTCGCTCTGTCGCGTTGCGATATTGTGGGCCGTTTGAAAAAAAGCATGGTTTATTATCGACTCCCTCCCCCCGTTGCCGTAGTAATTGGCGTAGATTTCGTTCTACCGATCTTCCAATAGGTGGGAGCGGTGGAGAAATACCGCTTGCGGACGGACCTTTTGCCCGATCCGAGAGTCTTACACGTACCGAAGCGATACTTTTTCTGGCCAGAGAGCCTTTGCCCAGCCGAAAACTTGCTCAACTGGCCGATTTGACCGATGGTACGGAGGCACGTACTCTGGTACGAGAGTTAAACAAGCTGTATGATCCCCAGGGGTGTGCTTTCCGCGTAGAGGAGGTAGCTGGTGGATTCCAGTTAATGTCCCGTCCACAGTTTTCTCCTTGGTTGCGGAGGTTGCACTCCGTGCCGTTGGAGGTACGATTGTCGGGACCGGCCCTTGAAACCTTGACCGTGGTGGCGTATCGTCAACCAGTATTGCGAGCGGCCACCGAAGCCATTCGTGGTGTACAATGTGGTGAAATCCTCCGACAACTGATGGAGAGAGACCTTGTAAAAATTGTGGGACGGTCCGAGGACTTGGGTCGGCCGTTCCTATACGGTACAACTAAACAATTCCTGCGAGTGTTTGGCCTGCGTGCCATCGACGAGTTGCCGCGACAAGAGTGGTTCGAGGTTGCGGAACTTGAAGCCAGCGTTGAGAGTCCCGAACCGTCAGAAGAATCCGTGTCTAATCAATTTGAAGAGGAGTAGAAAGTGAGCCAAACAGCTTTTCTCGATACAGTTCTAGGGGGACTCGTTGCAGAGGATGAAATGCTGAGCCGCTCGGCATTGCGCGGGGAATCGTTGGACGAAGAAGAATCTGACGACGACGAGTGGGAATACGAAGACGACGATGACGACGATGACGACGATGACGACGATGACGACGATGACGACGATGACGACGATGACGACGATGACGACGATGACGACGATGACGACGATGACGACGATGACGACGATGACGAC
>SDBV01007095.1_pt1 | contig 15381 bp, 10 predicted proteins | sample 2277081 | NCBI WGS metagenome assembly SDBV01 (sample SAMN10402039, study PRJNA504765) | marine sediment metagenome | isolation source: marine sediment core GS10_PC15, 223 cmbsf | place: Arctic Ocean: Southern Knipovich Ridge | collected 2010
GTCGAGGCGGCGCTCAACGTGCTCCGCAAGGAGATTGAAACCGGAGGGCCGAGCCAGCGCACGCGGATCGAGAAGGCCCTGATGGGGCTCATGGACGCCATCAAGATCAGGATCCGCGACCCGGGCAAACAGTTGCCGGCCGAGGAACCGCGCTTTCAGCCCGACGCGCGCGCCCGGCGCCGCGGGAGCATCGCGATGAGGTGGCTCGCCTGGCCCTTCGTTATCCCGCGCGGGACGGAGATCTTCCTGGACTTCAGGTACTCGACCTGCTTCGCCGAAGCAGGCCTGCCGCGCCACTTCGCCCGGAGGAGGACAAGGCCGAGCGAATCGGCGCGGTTCGCCGTGATCCAACGCTCGGCGCGTCCGACGGCCTCGGGCATGCCCACCGTAGCGCCTAGCTTCTTCTCTTTGCCCTTCGTGACGAGCGAGACCTCCCACTCCCCGATGATCGTCGAGGCGATCACGACCGTCTTCCCCTTCCCGAGCCCCAGCCGGTACGTGCCTTCGCCCGTCCCCGTCCACGCGAAGGTGGCGACACCCAACAGCTCGTCCGGCAGCTTCAGGTCCATCAGGTTGATCTTCGTGCAACGGTAGCGGAGATCGCTGAGCGACGTCGCAAGCTCGGGCCTGACCCACGGCCGGTTCTCGCGCACCCAGCCAAGGGCCTCCTCGACCTCGGTTGTGGTGCTTCCCTGGAGGTCGAAGCGGTCGGTGAGGCCGAAGAGTGCGGGCAAGGTCACCAGCGTGTGCTCGCGCGCGACGTCGACGATGTCGATCATCACGGCGTTCTCCTTGCCCGGGTGGAGGCGCGTCCCGCGGCCGATCATCTGCGTGTAGAGGAGCGTCGATTTGGTCGGCCGCGCGAGGATGATGCCCGCCACCGAGGACTCGTCGTAGCCCTCGGTAAGGACCATGCAGTTCGTGAGGACGCGCACCTTCCCCGAACTGAAATCCGCGAGCGCCCTCGCGCGTCTGTCCTTCTCCATCTCGCCCGTGACCGCGGCCGTCGCGATCCCGCCCTTGCGAAAGGCCTTCGCGAGGCTCTTCGCGTGCGCAACGTCGACGCAGAAGCAGAGCGTCTGGCGGTCTGCGAGATGGTCGCGGAAGACCTTTACCACGAGGTCGTTCCGCGCCTTGACGTTGACCGCGTCCGAGAGCTGGCGCGTGACGAAGTCGCCCATCCGTGTACGCACGCGCGAGAGATCGACGTCCGTCTCGACGCGATAGCCGGCGACCGGCGAGAGATGCTTTGCCATTATCATCTCGGGCAGGTTCCGCGAAAAGGCGATCTCCTCATAGACGGCGTCCAGGCCCTGCCCGTCGCCGCGCTTGGGGGTCGCGGTGAAGCCCACGAGGAGCCGCGGCGAACCCTCGTCGAAGACCTTGAAGTGTTCGAGCACGCGCCGGTAGGTCTCGGCAGTGGAATGGTGCGCCTCGTCGACGACGATGAGATAGAACTGCTCCGGGTCGAGCCGCGCGAGACGCTTCGAGTTCTTCCGCCCGAGCGTCGGGACGCTCGCGACGACGACGTCCGTCGACTCGCCTGCGACGCGCGAGGCCTGCTCGATCTCGACGGAGAGTTCAGGGTTCGCGCGCAAGATCTTGTCGCGTGCCTGATCGAGGAGCTCCTCGCGGTGGGCGACCACGAGCATCCGCTTCTTCATCCTGAAGAATCGCGGAAACGAAGCGAAGATGACCGTCTTGCCCGTGCCAGTGGGCAGGCACACGAGCTGTCGCCGCACGCCCGCCTTGTAGCGCTCGTAGATCGCCTTCAGGCACTCGTCCTGGTAGTCGCGGAGCTTCGGGATCATGTTGCCACCGCGGACAATGATCGCGCGCAGCCCCCGCCGCGCGCAAGCGCGAGAGACGGTAATCTGAGCCTCGCCGCGGATCCTTAGTCGTGCCCCCATGTTCCCCACTTCGGTCCACATCATACAGAATGGACGTGCTCAATCTGCCATTGGGGCAATCGTGCCCCGAAATCATGGAAAGGAGGCAGCCATGAGCACGCCCGACCAGGAACACCTGTTCGACGGGGCGGAGAAGGAGCCGGACAAGAAGCGCCGTAAGAAGCCGAAGCTGCTGGATCGTTTCTCGGACGCGATCAAGGCTCGGCACTACAGTCGGAGCACGGAGAAGACGTACCGCTTCTGGATCAAGCGCTTTATTGTCTTCCACGGCATTCGCAACCCCAAGGACATGGCTGAGAGGAAGGTGAACGATTTCCTGACTCATCTTGCTGTGAAAGAGCATGTCAGCGCCTCGACACAGACGCAAGCGCTGAGCGCGATCCTGTTCCTGTATCGTTACGTGTTGAAGCGGGAACTCGGGAAGATCGAAGGTCTGGTGCGGGCGAGGAAATCGAAGTACAGGCCGACGGTCCTGACACGTCGTACCAGTGGAACAGCCCCGGCCAGTAGCTTCGCGTGACCTTGAGAAAGTGCGCGGCCGCCTCTTCGAGGCAGCCGGCCCTGGCCCTGTGATGCGACATCGCACCGAGGAGTCCGCGCATGCGGCCCCGCACGCCCGCGCCGTCAAGACCGTCATCGTTGCCAAGGATATGCGCGGCGGACTGGACCCAAGCGTACGCAGTTCGCACATCGGGCCAGAGGCGGGCCGTCTCGTCGAGCGCGCCGGTGAGGATTCCCCTCAGCCGGTCGAGCTCCTCGGGGAGCCCCCTTTTTGACGGGCGCGGTCGAGGCTGTCGCGTATGGCGGCGACGCGGCCGTGGAGCTTGAGGCCCGATGCCGCAAGCGGCGGGCGCCCGTCGTCGGTGATCGAGCTTCTCACCGCGGCCCAGTAGCCCTTGACGACGCGCGCCTCGGCGTCCGTGCGCCCATCGACCTTCCGCTCGATTGGACGCACGCCACGGACGCGCTTCTTGAGCTCCTTCTTCGCGTGACGGTCGGCCTCGAAGATCGGCCTCGCCGCCTCGCGCAGGTAGTGGAACTGGCAGAGCTGGTGCGGCACGCCCGGCAGGGCGGAGGCGACCGCCTTCCTGATCGAGTGCTGGCCGTCGGAGATCACGCCCATGATCGTGACCCGAACCGCACGCTTCACCTTGCGGATGAGCGGCGCGAGGTCCTTCTCCGTCGCCGAGAGCAGGCTCCGCGCAAGAAGCACCTCGCCCGAGATGCAGTCGCGTATGACCCACAACACCTCGTGGCCGACGTCGGGCTGGAGGCCGTCGATAGCCAGGATCACCCGTCCCTGCTCGGCCGTGATCCGCTGCAGGCGCTCGTCGCTCGCGAGCGAGAGCGCTGCGAGCTCGTCGTAGCGGTCGAGGAGGTTCGTCACGGTCCGCTCGCAGATGACAAGGCCGCCCTCGGTGAGTTGCTTGTGTATCTCCGGGACGCTCCTGTGCTCGGCGTGGCGAAGCGACCCCACCAGCGCGATCACGTCGAGGCCGAGCTCGTGCTCGGGGAGGGCGAAGGCGCCTTCGGCCTCGGGGCGGTATGGGACGTGGAAGCGCTCGCACGAGGGGTTCGCGCAGCGGCGGACCTTGAGCGTCAGCCGCACTATCCCGCCCAGCGTCGCGACGCTTCGGTGGTTGTCGTAGTCGGCCCACATGGCGTTGCCGCACGTCGGACATCGTGTTCGCAGGGGCTCGAGCGTCTGCCCGCTCGACGCAGCGGGACGCTTCTTTGTCCTTGCCATCGGGTGGTCCTCCGTCGGGGTCCACCCGATCTATCGGCAATCCGGCTACGCAAGTCCAGTCAATTTTGCCGCCCTATAAAAACACTGCACCGGGCCTTGACATGGGGTCCGCAGGGGGCTATATTCCTTTGTCTTTTTGGTGTGCGGCGTCTCGTCCGAGGCGCCGCGGGGGTAGCTGATCAATTATCTATCGAGGAGGTACGAGATGACGCTTCATCGTGGCGTCTGGCTGTCCGTCGTGCTCGGCGCGGCTCTGGCGTTCCTTGTCGGCTGCGGCGACGACGATCCCGGCGCTCCGGCGCCTGTGCCCGACACCACGGCGCCGAGCGTGGCGTCAATCGTCCAGGTCAGCGCGAGCCCCACCAACGCCGCGTCGGTCGACTTCACCGTTACGTTCACCGAAGCGGTCACCGGCGTCGATATTAGCGACTTCGGCCTCTTCGGGACCGCAATAGCGGGCGCCAGCGTCTCGAACGTGGCGGGAGCGGGAAGCGTCTACACGGTGACCGTGAGCGGCGTCTCCGGGGACGGCACGCTCCGCCTGGACCTGATGGACGACGATTCCATCCAGGACCTGTCGGCCAACGTTCTCGGCGGCGCGGGCGCGCAGAACTTCACTACCGGCCAGGTCTCTACCATCGACAACACCGCCCCGGGCGTCTCGTCGATCGTCCGGGTCGGCGCGAGCCCCACCAACGCCGCTTCGGTGGACTTCACCGTCACGTTCGACAGCGCGGTCACCGGCGTCGGCACGGCCGACTTTGCCCTGACGGTAGCCGGTGTCACAGCGAACGTCGCGTCGGTGACGCCCGTGACCACGGACGTTTACACTGTGACCGTCGATACCATCGCCGGCGACGGTACGCTCCGGCTCGACGTGTCGGACGATGACTCCATCCTGGACCTGGCGACCAACCCGCTCGGCGGCGCGGGAGCCGGCAACGGCAACTTCATCACCGGCGAGGTCTATGCCATCGACAACACCGCTCCGAATGTGTCGACAATCGTCAGGGTCGGCGCGAGCCCCACCAACGCTGCGTCGGTGGACTTTACTGTCACGTTCGACAGCGCGGTCAGCGGCGTCAACACCAGCGACTTCACCGCGGTGCAGGTGACCGGAACTGCCGCAGGGAACGTCGCGGCCGTGGCGACCGTGAGCGCGGACGTCTACACGGTCACGGTCGATTCGATCGCGGGCGACGGCACGCTGCGGCTCGACGTCGCGGACGACGACTCCATCACGGACGCGGTTGGCAACCCGCTGGGCGGCACGGGGGCCGGCAACGGCAACTTCATCACCGGCCAGGCTTACACGATCGACAGAGTGGCGCCGACGGTGACCAGCACCTCGCCCGCCGACACGGACATAGACGTTGAGGTGAGCTCGCTCATCATAGTGTATTTCGATGAGCCCATGGACGCTGCCTCAGTTGTCCTTCTCGACAACATTAGCGTTTACGACGCCACGAACGCTGCGGCAGTCGTGGGGACCGTCACGTACTCGGCGATCGATGACTCTGCAACCTTCACCCCGGCCGCTCCGATGCAGACCAGCGCCGTGCACGACGTGACCGTCACGACCAACGTTACCGACGTTCTGGGCAACGCGATAGCGGCGCCATATGGCTTCAGCTTCACGACGAGCGCCGCGGGGGACGTCACTGACCCCTCCGTGAGCTCGATAGTCCGAGCCAGTCCCGACCCGACCAACGCCGCGTCGGTGGAGTTCACCGTTGCGTTCGACGAGGCGGTCACGGGCGTCAACACGAGCGACTTCGCCGTTGTGCAGGTAAGCGGAACGGTCACGGGGAACGTCGCGTCCGTGGCAATGGTCAGCGCGAGCGCCTACACGGTCACGGTCGATACGATCACGGGCGACGGGACGCTCCGCCTCGACCTGATGGACGACGATTCCATCCAGGACCTATCAGCCAACGCTCTCGGCGGCCCGGGGGCCGGCAACGGCGACTTCATCACCGGCGAGGTCTATGCCGTCGACAACACCGCCCCGAACGCCCTGACCATTATCCGGGCCGGCGTGAGCCCCACCAACGCTGCGTCGGTGGACTTTACCGTCACGTTCGACAGCGCCGTCAGCGGCGTCAACACCAGCGACTTCACCGCGGTGCAAGTAAGCGGAACGGTCGCGGGGAACGTCGCGTCGGTGACACTCGTGACCGCGTTGATTTACACGGTGACGGTCGACACGATCACGGGAGACGGCACGCTCCGGCTCGACCTCGCGGACGACGACTCCATCATCGACGCTGTGGGCAACCCGCTGGGCGGCGCGGGCGCGCAGAACTTCACCGCCGGCCAGGTCTATGCCATCGACAGGGTGGCGCCGACGGTGTTGAACGTCACGTCCACCAAACCTGACGGCCCCTACACGGTGGGCGAGCCGATCGACGTGACCGTGACGTTTGACGAGAACGTGTTTGTGGCCGGCGGGACGCCGCAGCTCACGCTGGAGACGGGGACGTTTGATGCTGTCGTGAATTACAGTGGCGGCAACGGGACGGCCACGCTCACGTTCAGCTACACCGTGGCGGCGGGTCATCAGAGCGGCGATCTGGACTACGAGCTTACCGATTCGCTTTCCGCCGGTGCGGGCACGATCCGCGACGCCCTGGCGAACGACGCCGACCTTACGCTCTTCACCCCCGGTGCCCCGGGCTCTCTCGGCGCGAACAATGACATCGTGATAGACACGCCGCCCGTGGTGACAGGCGTTTCGTCCTCAACAGGCGACGGCACCTACAGCCTCGGCCAGACCGTCGATATTGACGTGACCTTCAGCGAGAACGTGTTTGTGGCCGCCGGGACACCGCAGCTCACGCTGGAGACGGGGACGTCGAATGCCGTCGTGAATCTCAGCGGCGGCAGCGGAACGGCGACGCTCACCTTCACGTATACGGTGCTTCTGGGTCACATGAGCGCCGATCTCGAATACTTTGCGACGGACGCACTTGCCCTGAACGGCGCCACGATCCAGGACAGCGTGGCGCTTGACGCCGATCTCACGCTGCCCACGCTCGGCGGGCCCGGGTCGCTGAGCTTCAACCAGAACATCGTGATCGACACCACGCCGCCGAGCATCACGAACGTAACGTCCACCAAGCCTGACGGCCCCTACACGATAGCCGAGCCGATCGACCTGACGGTGACCTTCACGAAGCCGGTGTTCGTTGCCGTCGCGACGCCGCAGCTCACGCTTGAGACGGGGACCTCCGATGCCGTCGTGGATCTCACCGGCGGAAGCGGAACGGCTACGCTCACGTTCAGCTACACCGTGGCCGCGACCCACACGAGCAGCGATCTCGAGTATTTTGCGACGAACTCACTTGCCCTGAACGGTGCCACGATCCAGGACAGCGTCGGGATCCCCGCGGACCTCACGCTGCCCGCGCTCGGTGGGCCCGGGTCGCTGAGCTTCAACAAGAACATCGAGATCGACACGACAGCGCCGGCTCAGCCGGTTATCACATCGCCGGCCAACACCGACACCATCGGTACAGTGCCGACCGTCATCGGCACCGCCGAGCTCTTCAGCAGCGTCGAGATCTTCTCGAGCGTCAACGGTACCATGGGAACGACCCCTGCTGACGGATCCGGCGACTGGTCGCGTGCCTCAACGATAAGCCTCTCCGCCGGCGCGCACGTTCTCACTGCCGTAGCGACCGACGCCGCCGGCAACAGCAGCGCTGCCTCTGTGGGCGTGAACGTGACGGTCGACGTCACCGCGCCGTTCGTGGTGTGGTCGAATCCGCCCCCGTCGCAGACCGACGTGCCGATAGTGCAAACCATCGTCGTCCAGTTCAACGAGACCATGGACGTCACGTCCGTCGAGAACGCCTTCTACCTGCTTCCCGCCCCGGTTAACGGATTCATCTTCTCCTGGAGCCAGACCGCAGTCACTTATGATACGGTCACCGTCATTCCCGACGCGGGAGACCCGGTGGGCCTCAGCAACAACGACGTCCTCCTCGGCGAGGACGGTGGGACAGCCTATAACTGGGGGGTCGTCGCCACGGCCACGGACCTCGCCGGGAACCCGATGGTGGCGGCGTACAACGACGACTTCACGACGCGCGACACGACGGTGCCGACGCTTGTCTCGGTCGAGACGGGCGCAGCGGACGACATCCTCGCCGGACCGGTGCCCGATGTGAACGTCCAGAGCGGCGACACGGTAGTCTTCACGTTCAGCGAAGACATGGACGCCTACAGTGGCCAGATCTATTTGCGGGGCCCCGATGCACGCATTGAGGTCCGGATGAACGGCATCCCGATCACGAGCGTCGCGCCCGCCGGGGGGCAGGTCACCTACACCACCCAGTGGGATCACTACCTCCAGCCGGGCGACACGGTGGAGGTTACCGGCGTGGTTCCTGCGGGCTACAACACGCTCGGGCCGGTGATTCCGATAGCATTGACCAACAACACCTTCACGATCGTCAACGCAGAAACCGCGCTCCCCGTTACCAGCTGGGGCTCGGCCCTCATCGTTGAGGGCGAGGGCGGCTCGATGGCCTGGACCGGCCTGAGGGAGCTCACACTCACGCTCGGGATGGACCTCTCCGCCGGCAGCGAGTACGGGCTCGAGATATGGGGCGTTAGGGACGTGTACAACAACGGGGTGTGGGGCGATGACGATATGGAGGCCCTCCTACAGGTCGCGCAGAGCAGCTCGGTCGACACGACCGATCCCTACGTGCTCTCGACGATCCCGATCCAGGGCGACACCGGCGTCGACCACCGCGCGCCGATCATTATCATTTTCAGCGAGCCCGTCGACAAGACCACGCTCTCGGGCATCACCGTCACCGGGGCGGGCGTGACCACCGCCGACTTCGAGCTGGACTACGGCGGGGATGAGGGCATAGGCGGGATGCAGGCGGTTCTCGAGTTCCTGCCGCTCAAGGCGATGCCGGTCAACACGGCCGTCACGGTGAACGTGCCGATCACGGTCATGGACCTCGCGGGGAACGGGCTTTTCCCCGCCGCAAGCTTCACCTTCACCACGGCCGTCACGGGCGACGGGAACGCGCCCACGATCTCCTGGACGGTCCCGGCCGAGGGCGACACCAACGCCTCCAGCTGGGGCAACGGCATCTGGATCGCCTTCGAGGACAGCGTCACGGGCCAGGTTGAGATGTTGCGCGAATCGACGATAGACGACGGCGACTTCCTGGTGATGAACGATACCACCGGCCAGCTCAGCCGCGGGTGGTCCGCGGGTTACGATGAGGGCGCCATCATCCTGAGCAACCAGAGCGGGGGGCTCTCGGAGGGCGAGACCTATACCATCTACGTCGGTCCGAACATTGCGGATGCGGCCGGCACCTGGATGGCCGGCCAGGAGTCGTTCTCGTTCCGCATCGCCGGGGCAGCGGAGAACCACACGCCGCGACCGCAGTGGCAGGAGATCTATGGCGTGACCACGCCGTCCTTCAGGGCGCTCGGCATCCAGCTTCAGGTGAACGACGAGGACGGGACCGAGGTTACGGCCACGCTCACGGACAACATAGGGGGAGGCGTGAATATCGTCTCCAATTGGACAAGCGATCCCAACGAGTGGGACAGCTGGGGCCCCGGCCAGTGGGAGTGGAGGCACGGCCCCGACGGACCGCCCGAGCAGGCCGAGCCGAACATGACGGACATCACCTATCCGACTTCCCGTATCTACCTCTACGACATCACGTTGAGTGACGGCACCGACAGCTGGACGCGCACGGATATCGAAGCCTGGGTGTGGACGCCGGCCGAGGCGCCGAGGCCTGTCTCGGTGGCGGGGACCGCCGTGTCAGTTACGGATCCGCTGCTCGTTACTACCCCGACCCCGACCTTCGTCTGGACCGCCGACTCCGCCAACGCGGACCTCCTGGAGGTCGCAGTGCTGGACTGGGCCATGTTTGCCGGCGGTGACGGTGAGCCCGGGATGGGGGTCTACTTCTTCGTGCAGACCCTGCACCCCAGCGTCTCCACCATGACGATCCCGGTGGACCAGGCGCTACCGGTCGGCATCTACCTCTGGTTCGTGATCCAGGAGAAGATGGGCCCCGGCTGGCACGAGACGATCGGCGAGGCCTGGTCGTCGGCAATCGGCCCGAGCATGACCGCGGAGCCGATGTTCGTCTACGGCCCGGAGAACCTCTCGATACAGGGCGACGAGCACGCCGTCGGCAAGATAGGCATCCAGATGGACCCGGATTCGGAAACCTACTCCGGCGTCTCGGGCTTCTCCGGCACCTACATTTTCGGCGAGGATCCCGGCGGCACCCCGTCGGACACCCTCGTCGCGTACGACGGCGTCGATGCCGGCGGCACCCCCGTCACCCCCGGTGGGGAGTTCTACGCCTATGAGGACCCGGTGCTCGTCATCACCGACATGTCGAACGGTCCTCCCGCGCCCGGCAAGGGCTACATGGGCCACACGGCCGCCGCGGACCTCTTTATGCAAGTGCAGGGCTCCGATCCGGGCAATCTGTACCTCACCGTCGGCTCGACACGGGCGACGGGGACGTTCACGGCCACTGAGCTCGACGGCACCTGGAGCCTAGTGCAGGCGGATGTCCGGGACGACGGCGCCGGGAACTTCGCGCGCGCCTCGTGTAACTACGGTTCGGTCGATCTGGTCGCCGCGTTCCCCGAAGATGGAACCGGCACGGCCGCCGTCTCGATCACCTCGAATGACGACACCCCGCAGTCCTTCGCCATCCCCTACACTGTCAACCCGACGACCGGCGAGGTGATCCTGACTATCGACGACAACGGCACGCCCGGCGATCCCAGCGACGACAGCTACTCCGCCGGCTACATCGGCGGCGGGACTAACAGGGACATCATCGTTCTCAGCGGGTATAGCGACGCGGATGCGCCGTTCTTCATCGTCATGGCGAGGCAGGCGGACCTCGTGAACGCATTGAGCGTGCAGGGCACGTACAACTGGGTTAACTTCTGGGTGGAGCAGGATGTCTCCGGCTTCCCGTTCACGTTCCAGTACGCGACATCTGGCTGGGGGACGTTCACCTTCGACGGCACCTCCGTCCTCGACTACACCTATGCGGAGCTCAGCGGTGACGCGGGCTCCGGCACCGGCACCTACAGCGTCGACGGCACTGCCGAGACGATCTCCACAGACATAGGTATAGAGCTGGTGGCCGGACCGGACGCGAACACCATATTCGGCATCCAGATCGGGGCGGACGAGAGCTTTGTCAACGTGTTCATAGCGACGAAGCAGCCGTAGAGCACTGCGGCCGACCGAAGACGAAACGCGGGGCGCCCTCCGGGGCGCCCCGTTTTGCCTGCGCCAACACGACGCCGCTGGAATCGGGCTACTGAAGTGGACTAGCGACTTGCGCCGCTGCAGAATGACAGCAGACGTTGGCGTGAGAACAGACTTTGACCTCGCCCGCGAGGTGAGCAGCTCTTTGAAACGAGAATAGCGACGATCTCAGGTTGCTTCGCGGAGCCTGAAGATGGGTAGGTGCTTCCGGCCCTCCAGGTACGACACTGTGAGTTCCAGGCGCGTGCCACACCCGTATCGCGGCTTGACCTTGCGCCGCTTGCACCACTTCCTGAAGACGTGGCAGTCGAACTGCTTCCCCTTCTCCGTGACGGCGTACTTTGGCTTGACGCCCGTGACCTCGAAAGCCCGATCGAGGAACTCCTGGATCTGTCGGGATGTGGGAGGGCCACAGCGGAGGCGTGCGAAGCCGCCGGAGCGGGGTGCAAGATTCACGCCGTTGACTCTTCGAGCGAAGGCCAAGGCAAATGGCCAAGCTTGCCCTCCGTTCCGCGAGCTGCGCTCGCTCCAGTGTTGACACAAGCGCCTCTTCCGCTGCGGCAGCGTCGGAGTCAGGTCCGGGCGGGGCCTTCATTCGGTCGTAGACCGCCGAGGCGGAGATATGGAGCCCGGCCCTGGCCAGGCGGACGGCGATCTTCCTCTTCGTAGGCTGCGGAAGGGCGACGACCATGCGCGCGATGATGCGGTCCACGAAGTCCGGGAACTTGTTGACCGGCGGCTGGATAGCCAGGAGTCTCTCCTCGCCGACCTCGGCGAGCTCTCTCATCCAGCGGCAAACGGTCTTCTCATCGAGGAGGAAGCGTTCAGCTGTTTGCACAGCTGTCCAGCCATTGAGCGCCTTGAGCTCGAGTATCCGGAGACGCTCGGCCTTCGTGTAGCGGGGTCGCTTCTTCGGGTCGAGCCGTCCGAAGCGAGCCGAGATGAGCCTGAGCACCTCGCGGTCGGAGTCGCTGTCGAGGAGGAGCCGATCATGCTCGGCGTGTTCGCGCGCGTGACGGGACGCGCAGTCGAGCCGGCGGCCCAGCTCGATGTCGAAGGACACCTTGAGCATAGAGTTCACGAGGACAAGGGCTCGTTTGGCCAGCTTGGGCCAGCTCTTCGGCAGCGGCAGCCTGTCAAGGTCGTCGGATTTGGCCATGGTCACCCCCTCCACGCGGGGAGATCATAGCCAACCATAAGTCTCTATTCACGCGCGAGTTCCGGGGTGCGACGGGCGGGAATCGCGATGGACAATTCGCTCGACCAGAACACCCCTCCTGTCGAGGACGAGGTCGCCCAGGTGCGTACCCTCGGGAGTTCGCACCTGGAACTCAATCCCCTTTGTCTGCACCCAGGCGTCCACACCGAACCTCTTGATGCCGACCTCCATGGTCGCCCTCCTTCACTGTTCGTGCTTCGCACGCCGTCTACGTCCGCTCACAATCCTCCGACCCGCACTTTGGACAGCGCGCAGAGAGGCCAAGACGAAGCTGTCCGCCGCATTCACAGAGCGGCGCGTTCCGCTCAACGTGAGCGGCTAGGGCTGCGTCGTCCCTGATGGCAGACTCCTCGGGGGTCATGGCCACTCGGGCAGCTTTCTCACATGTTTCGCAGGGTAGGATGCGAGGAAACAGGCCATCGTGCTCCTCGCGCTCAAAGGCATGGTCACAGGCCTCACACCTGTAGGTCACGTGTTTGCTCATCAGGCCCCCTTACCTATTCCGGCGCGGCCATGGGGTGCACGCCCTCGGCTACTTCGGCTTATTGCGCTTCTTCTTCACCTTCTTGGCCTTCGCGCGAGCGCGCTTCGGTTTCGCCCGCTTCGGTGACTTGGGCTGTCGTTTCCGGCCTGTGTTCATTGTCTCGGAGGATAGAGCAGCCTCCACCGCTTGGTCAGCACCGCATACAAAAACTGTCTCCTGCTGCGTGAGGCCCAAGAGCCGGCAGTACATCAAGTCCAGCTCTGCCATGCGCGTCCTCGCACGCTCGTGGCGATGGGGGTCGTCGGCGGCCAGATCACCCGCCACTGTCCGCACCTTCCGTGCGAAGGACGACTGCTCTCGGGGAGAAGCGACCGGACACGGCATGACCCGGAGTTGGGGCGCCTGGAACTGGAAATACCCACCTTGCATCCGCAAGGCTCCAAAGAGGCGCTCGTAGATGAACATGAAGACCTTGGAGTTGCAGTAGCCGCAGACGTAGGCCAGCCCAACGTCCGCACGAGGGGAGTGGAAGCAGTTCGTGTTCAGGGAGGCATACTCACCGTCTTCGTCCATGAAGGCCTCACACGTGCCCGCGAGTTTCGCGAAGATGATCTTGGGCGAAGCATACATCTCTCGCCTCCTGTCGCTGAGTGCCGTGCTCGGCAGGTATGGCGTGGCGTACTGTATGCCTTGGTTTCTCATCGGTCGTCTGCCCCAATGGGACACGTAAGGGTCGATAGTCCCGGTGTTGATCACCTTGAACCTGTTGCGTCCTCCCTGCTCTGTCAAGTATTCGCCGTACTCATCCGCTTCTGCGGCGGTCGTGGTCGCGTTGACGCTGTTGTCAAAGGTCAGGTGAAACTGTACCACCTGGGGTCGGGTCAAAATGTACCACCCGCCGAGGTATAATCATCCCTTCTTCGTCGACTTCCTGCAAGCCCGATCTTTGAGTCTGTAGGACCTGCCCGTGATTGTTACGATCTCAGCGTGCTGCAGGAACCGGTCGAGGATCGCCGTCGCCGACGGCACGTCGCCGATGAGCTTTCCCCAATCCTCGATGGGCCGGTTCGACGTCATGATGGTCGAGCGCAGTTCGTGCCGCCGCATGATGACCTCGAAGAGGAACTCGCCGGACCGCTTCGGCAGCTGCTTCATCCCCATGTCATCGATGATGAGGAGGTCCGGCTTGAGATACCTGGCGAGCACCTTCTCTTCGCCGGCGAACGCCTCGTCCTTGAGGAAGTCGCGGACCACGTCGAAGATCGATCGGTAGAGCACGGTGCGCCCGGACCTTATTGCCTGAAGTCCGATGGCCTGGACCAGGAAACTCTTCCCCGTCCCCGGCGGCCCGATGAGGAGCAGATCCCCGGCCTTCTCGATGAACTTGCAGGTTGCGAGATCGTAGATCTGCTTCTTCCTGATCGACGTGTTGAAGCTCCAGTCGAAATCAGGCAGCAGCTTCAGCTCGCGAAACGAAGCCGCCTTCGTCCGGCGCGCGATCAAGCGATCTTTGCGGATCACGAGTTCGTCCTGAAGCGCGAGCTCCAGGAACTCCTCGCCGGGACGCCCGATCGATCCAAGGTCCCGACCTTCGGGTGGTTGAGCCGGTTCGCCTTTGCCTCCTGAAGTCTCACGTCGAGCGTCGACGCCAATCCCGAAAGCCGCAACCGCTTCAAGGCCGCTGAGAGTGATTCCTTCACCGCATCCTCCCCTCTGGTGAGCCGCCCCCCGCACCCGTCTCACCCAGTGCGGGACGGGTGTGGCCGAAGGTCAGGCTCCCTTGGTCGTTCGGCCTGCTCTTACGAGCGTGGGGGGCGGCGAAGATATCAACCACGTCGCCTTTGCCGTTCCGGAATTCGACCTGCACGATTCGGCCGTACTCGTTCATGTTTCTGATGAGCGGGTGCTCTGACATGAACTGGAATTCGATCTGTTCCTGCGTGGCATTGACTAGCGCCTTCACGTTCTTGAGCCGGTACGCGTCGAAGCCCAGAGCAATCTTGCACGCGCGGTCAACCTTTGCGGACGTGTGTTTCCTCGCAAGCGCCAGAAGCCCCTGAACCGTCCGCATTCCGGGGATCCCGCGCGATTTGATGGTGTGCTCGGCCCAGCGCCCCGCGTCATTCCCGATGAGCGATGCCCGCTTCAGGAGGTTGGTGGCACCGTGCTCGATGCCGGCGATCTTCTCCTTGGCGATGTGAGCGTTGTTTGTCTTGAACCGGCCCGGCTCCGCCTTCGCGTGGATGGCGATCTCCTCGAAGCGCTGATTGAGCACGCGTACGAGTCGCGTGTCCCCCGGCAGGTCAGGACCACGGCAAGGTCCGGACCACCTGGCAGCGGACCCATACGCGCCGCCCAAGATACTCGGGCGGTACGGAGTAGTACGACTTGTCGACCTCGACGTACCCGTCGCGGTGGACGACGCGCTGGCCTTCGTGGAAGAACGGAAAGCGCTCCGCCGGCAGCGGCAGAAGCGCGGCGCGCTCGACTTCCTCGAAAAGCTTGCCTACCTGTTTGCGAGTCGTTCCGTGGATGCGCTGGTCGGCGACGTTCGCTTCCCATTCGAGCAGGTGGCCGTTGTGCTCCTCGAGGCTCTTGAAACAATGAATCTTGAGGCCGTTGTCCTGGACGTAGTTCACCCCCCTGTCGTTCTTCCCGTTGCGTTCGTGCTCCCAGGCGGCGACCTCCCGCACGAGCATCTCCTTGTGGGGTATGCGCCGGTCCAAACAC
>SDBV01007096.1_pt1 | contig 15381 bp, 15 predicted proteins | sample 2277081 | NCBI WGS metagenome assembly SDBV01 (sample SAMN10402039, study PRJNA504765) | marine sediment metagenome | isolation source: marine sediment core GS10_PC15, 223 cmbsf | place: Arctic Ocean: Southern Knipovich Ridge | collected 2010
GCCTAAATAAAATTCAACAAGAGGAAGTTTTAAATTATATTTATAATATAACTAAGGCTCAGCCAGGTGCTGTTAATTAAAAATATTTTTTTGATAATAAAATTAATATAAATATATAATATTATTTGTAATAATATATATTAAAATCCTACTTTTTATATATACCATTATGACTCAATCTAATAATTCTAATGATAGCTACAGTGATTTTATAAATGAATTACAATTTTTAGGAAGTGATGAGGGATCTACATCACCTCGTAATATTAAAAAAGATGCAATCACTATAGTTAAGGGATTAAAGTCCAATATTGGTAAATCAATATATATTAATGATTTGTATAAAAATCTTAAATTAAAATATGATATTAAAAAAAGGGAAGGGTTAGTTAGATATGAATATTTTAATACTAATAATCAAATGATAAAACCTCATTTTGATTATGAGGAATATATTGAACCTGGTCTTTATAGCGAAACATTGGAGACCGATATATTTAATAGATTAGTTCATTTTTTATGTGGTCTATTTAAAATAAATGATCCTAAGGATTGGGTTTATGCAAATGGTACGAGATATATAGAATTTAAAATAGTAAAAGATAAAAAAATAGAGTTTAATAAATGGAAAATATCCTTTCATTTGGTTTTATGGAAGTATAAGTGCAATATGATTGATTTAAAAAATTTTATGGAATTTCATAAACCAAATTTTAAGAATGCTGGATTGGAAGGTATAGATATGAAAATTTATAGGGATGGCTGGAACAAGTGGAAACTTCCAATGTGTAAAAAAGAAGGTGATAATAATTCATTAATGATTATAGGAAATTGTAAAAATGCTAAAAAATTTAATAGGCATCTTGTATCCTATATAGAGGATTGTGAGGAAATTGATTTAAATATAACAGAGGTTATAACTAAAAACATAATTGAAAAACATAAATGTAATACTGATATACAAGATATTTTGGATCGGTATGATATAGCATCACATAAACAAGGGACAGGATCATATGAGAATTTTATTTTATATGATATTAAAGATTTTGAATGTGGTAAAACTCACGAGAATAATCATAATTATATAATTTTTAATACTATGAAAAATACTCTCAAGGTAAAATGTCATAGTGATAAATGCAATGATTTTGAAAAAATTTTATATGAAAATAATGAAATTAAAATTACAGAAGATTATTTCATTCCTAAAAAAATGGCTAATATTAAATATAATAAATATGATAGTGAAATAGAGGATCTAAATAAAAAAATAGGAGTAATTGATGATAATAAAGATATAACCGCTAAAGCGAAAGCATTTAAAAAAAGAGGTATTGTTTCTAAAATTAAATTATTAAGATCTAAAAAACAAAAAGCTATATATAATATTCAAAAAAAATATTTTGAAAATTTTCATTGTAAAATAAATAATCCTCCAATATATATTAGAAAATTCAAAAATAGTTATCAAGTTCTAACTGAAAAAAAACTTAGTGAATTATATCGCAATCTAATTTTTGAAAAATTATCTTTCATAATTCAATGGATAGAGGATATTGATATTGAATCTTATGAAAAATTAGATTTTGTTCCACCGCCTTTAGAATGTCATAGTCATATATTTAATACATGGGCTGGTTTAAAAATAGAACAAGAGGAGAAAGGAGAACGAGTAGATATTGATATTATATATAATCATATTAAAAATTTGGTAAATAATGACGAAAAATCATATCAGTATATCATAAATTATATAGCTCACTTAATCCAAAAACCTGGCGAGAATCCAAGAGTAGCTTTATTATTTAGATCGGAGAAAGAGGGTTGTGGAAAAAATATTTTTTGGGAAGATTTTATAGGTAGAAATATATTAGGTACGAATCTTATGTTACAAACTGCGGATATCAAAAAAATAATTGGTAGATTTAATTGTAATCATAATAAATTATTAGTAATTATGGATGAGGTTACGGGTAGAGATACCTTTTCTAATTGTGATGCAATTAAAAATTTAATAACTGCTAATACTTTTCAATGGGAGGATAAAGGTGTTAAAGCTATAACTATTAATAATTGCGCTAGGTATATTAATAATTCAAATAACGAAACTCCTTTGAAAATTCCACATGGAGAACGGAGATTCTGTACCTTCCAATGTAATGAAACGATAGCAAACGATTTAAGATATTTTAAACCATTAGCAAAAGCTATAAATGATCCAAATTCAATATGGACCTTTTATTTAGATATGATTGAAAAAGATATATCACAATGGGATCCTAGAGATAGACCTATTACAGAATATTATAAAGAACTTCAATCTGTTAATATACCTCGGATAGCTTTATTTTTGAATGATATTTTAAATAATGAAATTCTAGAAATAAAATCAGACAAAAAATTATTAGCACGAAGATTTTTTGAAATTTTCATGAATTGGAATAAATCTAATAGTTATGAAAATATTATATCTGGTCATAAGTTTGGTAGAAGGATTAAAAAAATAGATGGAGTTAATGGTAATTTCAGATGCAGTAGAGGAAAGCAATATAAACTTGATTTTAAACTCATCAAAGTAGATTTAATTAAAAAATGTTGGAGAAAATCAGATAAAGACGACCCAGTCGAAATCATAGACACAGATGATGAAGAAGATTATTAAAAAAAGTGTATATATGTACCATTGACACTTTGGAAATACTCAATTTCTATATATATATATATTTTTTTTTTATATATATATATTTTTAGACTTGAATGTATATATACATAATATACATAATATACACTATATATATATATATATATATATATATATTATAGTATAGGTATAATAGATACACAATAGGATATAATTAGATTTTTTAGAAATGTATATTTAGTGTATATTTGATGTATATGTGTATATCTGTGTGTTTTATGATTTTAATTGGAGTTAAAAAAAATAAATTAATAAAAAAGCATTACATAAATCAATATGGCTAATCAAACCTTTCCAAAAGATATTAGTAGGAAAATTATCAATGAATTTATTGGAGACTGTAATGAATTATTACCAGATCCTAAAAAACATCCATTCAACGAGTTATGTGAGGAAACAATACAAAAAATATTCAATTTAAAATCAATAAGTCCCAATGGAAATATAAGTTATTATCCTGGGGTCTGGGATGATATATATAATCTTATTCGGAAATTGAAAAATATTGTTAATACACATCCTATTAATAAAGAGGCTACTATTTGGGAAATATTTATTAATACAGGAACAAATATAAAAGAAATACAACCTATTTTAGATATTTTTTATGTGCAACTGAAATTAATAAGGGATAAATATAGAAAACATGGTATAGAAATTAGATTTACAAACCGTGATAGTGTTTATGATAATGAATTACATGATTTTCTAAATGATTAAAACTGGAATTTAAATCTAAGGAATATCCTAGGTAATCATATAGAATGACAGTGAAACTTTATAAAAAAGAATTAAATCTTCTAGATAAGTTTTTTAAAAATCCATCAAATGAAAATATTATGGTGTTAGATGATTATTCCTATTGTTGTGATTGTAAAATGGATAGACAATTAGATATGGAGAACTGTCAGTATGTATGTACCAATTGTGGTTTAATATCAAGTAGTGAACATGCCAAATTATTCAATAATTATTTACCCGCTCCAACAAAGGGATTGAATTTATCATATACTCATTCTTATAATAGAGCTTATAGATTTGAAAAGATCCTATGTGATTCATTATCTATATCTCCTAAATTAGAATTTGATTTAAATATAATGTTTAACCAATTACAACCTATTTTTAAAAAAATATGTTATAATTATAGAAAAAATTTCATAAGATATCATTATATCATATATAAACTACTTGAACTATTGGAAAAAAATCAATTACTTATACATTTCAATTTACCTAAATCTAAATTAGTAACTTATCGCTACGATAGAATCTGGGAATCCATCTGTAATGAATTAGGTTGGGAATATATTCCTACAGTTTGTTTATTATGTATAATTGAAGATCGTTAAATAAAGTATCAGTGATATTTTATTTAAAATAGAAAATAAAAATTAATAATCTGTGCCTTTTCTTTTTAATTGATAATCACTAGGTCCTACTTTTTGAATTTTAAATTTACCACTTCTTACACCATTCAAAATCGAATTGGCACTAAGTAAATTGTTGATTGAGGGAGTACCAGTTAATTTAGTAAAAGATAAATAGCTTGTATTATCTACACTTTTCATAACACCAATTATTTGTTTAAAATTTTCTCTCTTTGTCACATTAGGTCCAATGATTGTTTTATACCATTCTTCGTTTAAAAATTGGCCGTCTCTTGGAAGATCTATTTTTTTTTGCATAAATAATCCAGTAATATCAGCTGGTTCATCTTCCGTTTCCTCTGGATCTTCTTCTGTGATAGGTTTCTCCTCTGGTTCTTCCACTGGCTCTGGTTCTAATTCTATTTCTGGAGCAGCTTCTATTTCCATTTGTGGTAATCTTGCCATTATTTGTCTCGCTTGGGGTGCCCATGCTTGAACTCCTCCAGTAGTTTGAAATGCTAAAAGTGCAGTAGCAAAATTAAATTGATCTTGTTGTCCGTATCGTTCACTTACAAAAGCTATAAATGATGGGATCACTACAGATGGTCTATCGGGCATATGTAATCCATAAACCATACCTAATAATAATGGAGTTCGTTGTTGCATCTGAGTTATTTCAGTAGGACTAACCATATATGGGACATTACTTGTAAAAATCTGTAATCTTAATTTTCTTGCTTTATCTGATTCTACTTGTTGAAATATATTTATGAGAGCAACATCAGTATTATCCATAGCTTGGATTGATTCGGTCGTTATAACCGTAGGGATTAGTTTTCCGGTAGCAATTATATTTAATAAATGTTGTTGAATTATTAATAATTCAGTCATTGTATTTTGTTGAAAATTTTGAAGATTAACATTTTGATTAACATTTTGTTGTAAAATATTTGCAGGAACTTGATTAATATTGGTTATTAATTCATTTACTCTAAACAATAATGAACCAGGGCTTTTTAACATGTCCGTAAATGACATCATTCGCATGATTGGTTTCCCTGAAGTTGGATCATTCATGATATTTCCATTTACATCCCTTAATGGAACTTTAATTGTCATTGTCCCAAATCGTTCTACTAAAGTATCCGCTCCAATATCTACACGCTCTCCATATCTGAGTAATCGTTCTTGTTCTATTAAATCTATTTCTGGGATGACTCTTGGTCTTGGTGGATTTTTAATATGATTAGCAACCCTCAATTCATCAATCCAATTATTAGGAGCTAACTGGGGATCAAAGCTAAGTTTATGTTTATTATTTATGATAGGTATCTTAGAATAATCAAAACTTTGAGGATATCTAAGATAATTTATATTTTGAAAAATACTATTCATGATGTATTATATATATTAATCAATATTATTTTCTTTTTTATCAATTAATTGAAATCCATTTTTTCGTATAGGATATGGAGAATTGAAAGTTCCATCTAGCCATAATGAATCTCTTAAGCTCGTTAAATATTTTTTGATTAAGTGTTGAATCTCCTCCTTTTTTAGCCCAACCCTTCTACCGATAGTTTTTAATGAATCGATATCCTTGGTCTTCCAAAGTATAAAAATGTTAGTCATTCTTCGTATAGGAGCAGGAAGATTGAAAAAATCTTGCCCCGTACATATTACACTCAAGCCACGATGAGTTGATACATAACCGAAGGCACGATCTAATCGCTTAAGCTCTTCCTTACTCATGTATTTATACTCCTTATCCTCGATTATCAATAGGGTTTTAATATCTGGATTAAATATTTCGTCATTAGGTTCTGGTATTTCATTAATGCAAGTATAATCAAGATCTTGATATTCTTTGACATATTCGCCGCCACAGTGATATAATAATATCCTTCTAAATGGTGGCTGGATTCTAGCTACGATATTTTGGATCCAGAGCGTCTTGCCCATATTAACACCCCCTAGAGCGAGTAATCTAAATGGATGTGGAAAGTTTAATTTGTTTCGCCCCTCAAACCATTTTTCGTGGTATCGTTTTTCAACATTTTCTATAATGAGTAGCTCATCAGGATATATTCGCTCCTTTTTTAGGTTAGGTTTCTTTTTTGGCATGACTTAAACAATTTATATAATATAATTATATATATAAATATGTCGTTTAATACACAAAATCCGCCTAATCATTTATACTGTATGAATCCTATTTCTAGAAGATCCGTCGTTATAGGGGGTAGGAAATATAAAGAGCTAGTCCGAGATGGTATCTTAGATCCTAAAACCAATAAACATATCGAATCTAATGAGGAAAAAACTGAATGGGATATTAAAGAGCCAGAGGATATTGATACTGAGGATATTGATAAATTGGCATCATTGGTGGCTGATTTTGATATTGAAAAAATTGATAATGAAAAATTATCTGATGCAATAGCACAAGCCTCTAAAAATGTTATGAATAAATATAAAAATGAACTTGAAAAAATAACAGATGATGAGGAATTATTTGAGGAAATCAAGAAACTTATCAATCAAGAATTAAAATCATTAATATATACTGAATAATTATGTCTTCGTTTGTTGAATTTAAACTACCATTTATTTTTAGTTCCAGTATAGATTCAGGAGCCCAGAATGTGAGTGCCTTAGGAAATTCTTTTGAGGTTTTGCTCGAGCGACCATTAGTCGTTCCAAGGGAAGCCGTTAACGTGTACCTTACAGTTCAAAATGCGACTGTATGGTGGAATACATTTAATGTTATTGAAAATCAAAACGATCAAATTGATGTCGAATATTTTGATGGAATTTTAACTCTAAATGTCACATTAACACTAGAGCCAGGATTATACGATCTACAACATTTAGGTGAAGAGATAAAGCGAGAATTATCAGGAGCATCATTACCATCAGATTTATTTATCTTAACTCCAGATCAAGCGAGTAGTAAAACTGTAATACAGTTTAATTATTCTGGAGTTCAACTGGATATGACTGTTGCAAATGTTCCAAGAAATTTCGCAGAGTTAATAGGATTTGATGAGAGACTCGTACCAGCAGCAGGACAAACTACAGGAACCGAGTTTCAGCGCTCAGATCGAACCGCGGCCCTGAATCAGATCGACCACTTCCTTCTCCATTCAGATCTCGTTTCAAGAGGACTTCGTGTGAACGATCAGTATCAAAATGTTATAGCCCAAGTTTTAATAGATGTCGCTCCAGGGTCCCAGATAATAAGTCGCCCTTTCAACCCACCCGAAATCCCTTGCCAAGAACTAGCAGGTGAAAAAAGACGGAATATTAGAATATATTTAACAGATCAAGATAATGTTGCTGTGGATACCCAAGGAGAAATTTTTACATGTAGAGTTATAATTCATTATTCATTAAAAATAGAATAATTTTATAATATATATAACAATGTTAGTTTCAAGAAGTTATAAAAATAATTGGGGATATCAAGTTGATAATAATAGACCCCATCCTATTTCTGTATGGGAATATCAAAGATACAATAGAAATTACTATTCTTATAATCATAATACTGGTGATGTAACAATGGCATATAATCGAGGAGGGTTCAAGGGGCTTCAATATGGAGGTGCTAAAACCCATAATAACGGACAATTAGGAAAAGGAATTGATCCAAAAGCAGTTATAAAAGCATTACAAATGTTAAAAATAGCTGGTAAGGTTGCAGTAAAAGCTTATGCGAGTCCAGCTGGTAATCTTGTTAAAAATACTTATGGAAAGTTTATGAATAAAAATCCAAACTGGAGGCCAGGATTCGCAGGTGAAAAACATATGCTAACTAAAAAAGGAATTACATACAATTGGTGTGGCCCTGGAACGAGTGTTTCAGCGAGGTTACAAAGAGGAGATTTAGGGATTTCGGAATTGGATGAAATTTGTAAGGTTCATGATATTGATTATACCAAAGCTAAAACTTGGGGCGATGTTCGAAAAGCTGATAAAAAAATGATTAGCACCTTAAGTAAATCTAATGTAGATAAACCATCTAAGCTATTAGTTAAATCATTGATGCGAGCTAAAGTGTTAGGTGAAGATGTTGGAATTTTTGGGAAGGAAACGTTTGTTAAATTTCCAAATATGCAAGATGAATTACCTCCAAAAATTGAAGCCGCACAACCACCTATTGATTTAGGGGGTCAAGGTATGTTTGGTAATAAAGATCCAGCACGAAAATTAAGATCTAAAATCAAAAAATATAGACGGAAAAAACAAACTGATAAACTTTTAGGTATAGCTTTTCAATCTATAAAGAAAAGATTACACAAATAATTTTTTTTAATTATATTATAATATATAATATACAAATCAATATGTATCCAAAATCAATCTTCGACTTACCAAGGAAAAAGGAGGATTTGATAAGTGCCAATCAAGGCATGTCAAATCTCTATTACGATGAAATCGCTCCGTTGCGTAATATTATAGATAGTGGTGCAATTAGTAATTTTGGAAATGGTTTAATATCATATCGATGGCACCCAGCAAGTGGATCTTGGTGGATCCCATCAAGATCTTATTTCAGGATTGACTGTGAGTTATCTCGCGCGGATGGTACTTCTCCATTATTACAATCTGATGATATCGCACCAAATATGGGATTAGGTTCTTGTTTATTTTCAAAACAACAATATAAAATTAATGATAAAACCGTTAGTGAGATCAAAATGAGGTCTCAATTATGATTTAAAAGATCATAGTTAGTTCGTACCTAGCGAGCAACACCCCCAAATTGCGTGAACTTCTTGTTAAGTCCTAATTACTATTCCTATAGAGAAATCTATAGCGAAGACCTCGATTAACTATCGAACCCACAAAGTAATAAGATTAGGAATAGAGAAAATGCGCAGGCAAGATCCTAAGTTTTTATAGATATGGATAAGCTTCAACGACTAAACGAGGGTGGTCGCAAGATTAAGATATAGTCTAGTCCCATATGAGAATATGATTAATTGGAGGGCTTTATTACCTAGGATTTGTAATAAAGTTCGAATTTTAATAATCAATGATCCTAATAGGAAATGATTAGGGGAGATTGGTATTTCGTTCAGAACATTGTCCTCAGGTCCATGCGATCAAGGAACGGTTACGATCAAGCGGCCAAAGATTAAATACTACATTGGATAATTTAAATTTCTGGGAAGCGAGTCATGAGAAGAGGAAACAAAAAGTGATAGCAAATGGTATTAATTTTGATAAATTAATTTTTAATCAAGATTTAAATGTAGCAGGAACAGGACAAGGTCAAGTTCCTCGTTGGTTAGATGTAATAACTCCGAATACTATCGCCTTTTTAGTTGGTGCAGCAGCAGTAGGTGGGATACAAATTCTGGTTAATGCCGGACAACCAGTTCCCGAATTATCAAAATATTTAGCTATTGGTGATACAGTATATTTTAATGATGGAGCAGAAAAAGTCGCTACAATAACCGCATTTGCTACAGCTGTCACTGCGGATGATACAATGATCGTATCCGTAGCAGTAACAGGAGTTGGTGCTGGGAATTTAGTTAGACAATTAAGAATTCCAGAAAGAGCAATTGATGTATCATTATCTAGAGATAGAAATGTTAGAACCTTTTCTATTATATATCAACCTCCATTATCAATATTCGATGTAAAACACGCGATTCCCGGGAGCAGCAAACATGAGATTGACCTAGTTCCCTTCAGCGATACAGTATATCAAAAAAATGCCATTGAATCTATATTAGCCGATAAAGCTCACGGTGTTGCAGGAGATTTTCGATTCCGCGTAACCGATATGTTATATTATGCAGCTCGTACAGATGGACCTATAGTTGAGCAAGATGAATTTTTTTTAGATTTAGAAGAGACACGCGCACAAATTTCTACAATTACAGCTAACACCCGAACCCAATTTTCTCTGGATATTTCACCTTCTACACATGCACTAACGGTCGCATTTCAGGATGAAAAAGCAGAGACAAATAGTCTTTTTTCACAAAGTAAATTTAAGATCCAGAACGATGAGGAATTAAATTTAACCAATTTTTATTTGCGCTATGCAGGTGAATTGCTTGCCTGAGTTAATATTCATAAATATTAGCTAGTCATATTTTTTAATATGGCAATACTTCTTGTTCTGGGAACGTCCTAAAGCTTCAATTACTATCTATATTAGGAAACTTTTATAGAGATCTGTGCTAACCACACATCCCTAGTAAAAAGATTGAAGATATACAATGGATAATCCAGATGTGAGAGTCTAAGCTCGTTATGATTAGAGTAAGATTCCGCGATAGAGACTGAACGGAAGTAGGCATTAGAAATTTAATCAATTTCAATAATATGCTTAAGATACAGTCCGTCCTTAATTGAAAGGTTAAGGGTTAAACGGTGCAAAAACCACAGCCAGATTTCCGCCCATTATTTGATGAGGCGACTAATACCGATAGATTGGTAGAACAATATGCGAGATCCATCATGTATAACGGTGGTTATTATGATAGTTCTCAAGAAACATTGGATGAATGGAGAGAAAGAGGATTATATCTTCATTTCCCATGGCCAAAAACAGGAACAGATCGTGAAACTCGTGTGTACGTTAGTACCGAATTTTCAGCATTGACTGGAACCCCAAGACTTATTCTGTTCAACCACTTTAAAAAGGTTGTAATTTTGAAATATTCTAATGGTTCTCTTCAGACAGTGTTAATAAATGAGGTATAATTAAATATGTATTTGTTATTTTAAGAGTGTAAATTATCAAAATGAAAATTATTATTTTAATAATTATATTATATTATATACAATCAATATGGATAGTAAAATAAAATATGCAGCCTATACTCAGATTAGTCCCGAACGAGATGTTACAGCAAGTGGATTTAGTCGGGGCCAAATTAATTTCAAAATGAATATGGATAGTATGTCTAGATGGAATCCATATTTTTCATATCTAAGAATGAGGATCCGTTTATCCAAAGCTAATGATAATCCATTAGATTTAGATGATGGTGTTGCTCCAAATATGTTTCAAGGGGATTGTTTTTGGCAACAAATGAACGCCCAGTGTTCGGGAATTAAGGTTTCAGAAATTGACGATTACTATATTCAAACGGCATCGCTCAAGCAAAGATACTCAATGCCAGAAACCCGACGAAAAGAATTTTTATCAAAAACTAATTTTGCACAAGCCTTCGTACATCAACGAATTAATCAAGTATCAGTTGATGGAAAAGATCAAGAGAATATGATAGTTGAGCGAGTTCATCCAGGTAATCAAGCTTCTACAATAGCTTATACCGCTCCATCAGTTGCTTTATCAATAGCAGATTTAAACGCCCAAGCCAGAAATGGTAGAATTTTAGCGGCAGCAGATACGATTGCAATAACAGCAGCAGCAAATACTGCTACTTGGGTAGATGCTGCAGGAGCAGATTTAGTAGATATATCTGATATTTATAATATTGGTGATATAGTTAGTTATGTAGATGCTGATGCCTCAGTGGGTCATTTCGTAATTAATTCATTCGCAGCAGCATTAGTAGCAAATATTTCATATCATCAAGGAATAGCGGATTCCGCAGCTACAGCAATTGGAGCAGCTCATTTAGTATTTAGACATTATAGAAGATATCAAGACGGCGGAGATTTATTAGGAGTAAATACATTATTTTTAACTGAGTTAGAAATTGGAGATACAGTTTTAAATACTGATACTAACGAAGAATATAAAGTCATTACGATTACAGACGATCTAAATATAACCGTATTCCCACCCCCAAGAGATTCTTTTGTGGCAACTGCAAATTGGGTAAGAATTCGTAAAAATTCATCTAGAAGAGTTAAAGATTATGAATTATGTTATAGGCCTTGTATGGGTTTATTTAGCATTAATAAATTTATGGGTGGAAATTGGAAATTAGAATTTACCCCCCATACAAATACTCGATTCCAGCGATATGCCATTGAATCATTAATAGATAAAACCCCAGATGTAGATTATAAAATTGAAGTCATTGATTTACAATTATATATTTATAAGGGAATGGTTTCAAGCCCTAAAAATGGAATGGAATCATATGATTTTACAGAGATTAGATGTCAGGCTCAGACAATTACGAGTGCCAGTCTGTTAAATAAAGTTTTTGTAGTAAATCGCTCCAGCCATACTTTCAGTATTGCATATCAAAAACCTGATGCAGGGGATCGAACGGATTTCAGTAAAGCAAAATTCCGTATGTTAAATGATTTTGAAAAACGGATTTCAAGATATCAATTACGAACTTCATCAGGAGATACTTTACCAACGCCATTGCCTGATATTGATACTGATCCAGCAAATAACCGAGACTTTGCAACTCAGCAATATTATGAATCCCAACATTATACACGATCTATATATCTAGATGAGCCAGAAGGATTAACTGAATGGTTCGAGCGAGGCCCATATTACAGTTATGTTTTAAAAAATCCATTTCATTCTAGTGGTAATCGATTATATGTATCAAGTGAATTTGCTATTAATTCACCAGAAAATTTCTTACTTTTGGTATTTGATCATTACTATAAGAATTTCGAACTCCATTATGAAAATGGTATTGTTAGGAAATGCATTAGAGGTAAGATGGTGAATTAATTTAATATATTATATTTTTTTGTTAATATATATAATATATAACCAATATGGAATATAAATATTACAGAGAAGTACAAGCTGAAAGAGCTATCCAAGGAAATTTCGCTTCAGGTCAAATTAATTTTAAATTTGATTATAATGACGGTCACAGTTACTGGACCCCAAGTAAATCGTACCTAAAAATCAAAATGAGGCTAAGAAAAGGAGATGATACAAGAGTTGATAAAGAATACGGGGTGGCGTTAAATATGTACGTATGTGATAATTTATTCCAACAGCTAGATATTCGCTGTAACGGTGTTTGTGTCTCAGAATGGAATGATTATATCGCACAGTGTGCTAGTTTAAAAAATCGTATGTATAAATCTATGAATAAACGAAATGCGATTATGAGTTCTACAAATTACGCCCAGATTTATATTAATGATAGAATCATGGATATTGCAAGTGATGGATTAGTTCAACAATCTCGATATAGTGAAGAATCTATCGCTTCAATGGATAGACAACAAACATTTGCTCCAACTACTATTGATGAAGCTGCTGATACTTTAGCATTAGGAGCTGATGATGGAATTTTTACATATGTAGATAATGCTGGAGCAGATTTAGATATTCAAGATGTTTTTTCGGTTGGAGATGTTGTAAAAATTTCTATTCCTAACAATTTAGATGCTGATGAAGCAAGAACTAATTTATATACAGTCACCGCAACAGCTTTATTAACAGTCACGGTAACACCAATTCCAAGTGTAGCTGGATTAGCTGCGAATGTTGCAAATCATGCTATTTTTAATATTAGAAAAGTCCCACATATAGCAGAATTAAACTCACAACAAGCAAATGACCTAGATTTAATATGGAAACCTCCTTTGGGCTGGTTTGATATTAATGATGAAGTATGTGGAACATATAAATTCGAACTTACACCCCATGCAGAAAATGTCTGGCAGAAATTCGCAGTGGAGGGTTTAAGTAATAGAACTCCATTAGCATTAGGTGAAGCGGCAGATGTTACAAAATATAAAGTTGAAGTAACAGAGATTATTATGTATTTATGGACTTCTATTTACGCTTCACCAAAATCTGGATCAAAATCATATACATATTCAGATATTAGATGTAACAGTCAAAATTTAACTACAAATTCTTTAACATCGAAAAATTTCAGTACTCACCCAAATAGTCATAGTTATACTCTAGCATATCAGGATGCCGCTGTAGGCGATGACATAACCCTATCACGATCCAAATTTGTTATTTCTGGAAATGAGGAAAGGAATTTAGTTCGTTTCTACCTCTCTAAAGGGGGAATTCAATTGCCTGATCCCATTCCCAGATTAGAAGTAAATGATGCTGGTGGAATTAATAATATTATCCAAAGATATTATGAGACTCTTCAATATAGTGGAGGATATGAATCATTTGAAAAACACGAAAAAGTTAAAGAATGGCTAGATGCCGGATTATTTTTACATTATAAATGGGGAAAAGGCTATAGAGATACAGATCAAATTCAAGTATATAGTAATTTTTCAGCACCATTCACTGTTAATCCACAGATTTTGCTATTCGACTGGTACTATTGTCATATACAAATGAATATAGTTGGAGGTAAATTAATTTCTGTTACTAAATCATAATTATATAGAGTATAATGATTTCCAAAAAAAAAGCAGAAAAGGAATATGAAAAATATCTTAGACAAATTGAATCTAAATATGGAAATAAAGAAACCAATTCAATTCAATTGCATAAAATTGGTAAAAGGATGTTTGGAAAAAAATTTCGTGGCGTTTTTGCGTCAAATGAAATAGAAATTATGAAAAGTGGAGAATATGCTATTGTGAATCTGGACGATAGTTCCAAACCAGGATCACATTGGGTTGGTTTAGTGAAATGTAGGGGGAGGTCTTACATTTATGATTCGTTTGGTAGAAAAACGTACAAAATACTTCCAGAATTAATACAAAGTGGTAATGGAGTTATTTTAGAAACGGAAAACGATCCAGAACAGGAGATGATTCAGGAGGACTGTGGTCAAAGAAGCCTTTCCTTTCTAAAAGTATATGATAAATATGGATGGCAAGCTGCTAAATTCATTTAAACTCATTTAAATTCATTTAAATATTTATAACTTATAATTATTTATAAGTGATAAAAAAATGACAAATAGATACCAAAAAGGAAAGATTTATAAAATTATAAATGATGTTAATGATGATATTTATATAGGATCTTCATGTATTAGTTTAGCGAAGCGAAAATATTATCATAAATATGATATGAAAAAATCACATAAAGTTGCATTATATTCATATTTAGGAGAATTAAATTTAACATTGGATGATTGTAGAATAATATTAGTTGAAGAATATTCTTGTGATAATAAAATGGAATTAATAAAAAGGGAACAATATTGGATTGATGAATTAAAACCAAAATATAACAAAATTAGAGCATATCGTCCGATAGAATTTAGGAAAAAATATCAAAATGAATCAAATAGGAAATATTATAATTCTCATAAAAAAAAAATTAGGGAATATCGCAAAAAATATAGAGAAACTCATAAAGATTATCTGAAAAAAAAATATAATGAAAATAAAAAAAAAATAAATAAAAAATAAAAAAAATATTATAATAATAATAAAGAAAAAAAAAAA
>SDBV01007097.1_pt1 | contig 15379 bp, 15 predicted proteins | sample 2277081 | NCBI WGS metagenome assembly SDBV01 (sample SAMN10402039, study PRJNA504765) | marine sediment metagenome | isolation source: marine sediment core GS10_PC15, 223 cmbsf | place: Arctic Ocean: Southern Knipovich Ridge | collected 2010
CACCTCGATCCGCACCATCGTCGAACTCATCTCGGCCACGACCACCCGGGCCGGACTCACCATCAACGCCGCCGACGACCCCAACTGGTACCCCAAAGGCGTCAAGATCACCGACGCCGAACCCGCCGGCCTTCCCCTGTCACGCCACGAATTCCACGGCGAATGGAACTACACGATAACCGCGCACCCAACCCTGGCGTGAGGCCCAAGACAATCGAGGCGATCGGCAATGAAGACAACCTGTTGACGAAGCTCGAACTCACCAAGCGACGCATGGACCTCGAAAAACGTATCAACGGCTTGGAAGATCCCGCCGATCCGGCCGCCGCCGAGGCCGACTTCGTCAAAGTTGCCAAGGGATACGCCGAGCGCAAAGGCATCACCTACTCGGCATTCCGCGACATGGGAGTACCTGCGGCGACTCTCGCCAAGACTGGAGTTCGCCGCACCCGTTCGACCACATGATTTCTGGGTCCGTTGCGGGCCCCGTTGGCGCTCGCTCTAGGCTCGCGATCATGGCGAACCAGAATCAACGCCAAAAGGAGCGCCAAAAGGAGCGCCAAAAGGAGCGCCAAAAGGAGCGATGGAAGTTCCACTGGGCACACCTTGCCGACGAGGTCGTCGACACCAACCTCTGCACCGGTTGCACGGGATGTGTCGTTGTTTGCCCACATGATGTCTTGTCCTACGACGACGCCTGGCATCCGACGCTGAACTCCGAAGCTCGTGTCGATGGGGCGTGGAATCGCTGTGTTCACGGTGAAAAGGCGTGCACGATGTGCACGCGGGCTTGCCCAAGATTTCGCGCATGGGAGCCCGAGGTCGACAAGTATCTTTGGGGCAGAAACCGCGACTATGAAGATCCAAATGAAGTAATCGGCGTCTATCAAGACATCTTGCTGGTCCGCAGCACGCACACGCCATGGCTCGAAAACGCCCAAGACGGCGGCGTGTGTTCGACACTGTTGATCTACTGCTTACATCACGGAATCATCGACGCCGCTCTGATCAACTACGTCGATGACGAATGGCACGCGTTCCCCGGAGTCGCACGGACAACCGAAGACGTATTGCGCTCTGCCGGTTCGAGATATACCTACTCGGCAAATCCACTCGCCTACGGTGAAGCCGTCAAAGCCGGCGCCGAAAAGCTTGCGCTCGTCGGGATGAGCTGCCAATCGTCCGTGGCGCCGACCATGATGATTCGCGGGGCGCGCAAGGCGGGGAAACGAATTGCTCTCAACATCGGGCTGCTCTGTTCGAAATCTTTCACAGACGACATATTCGAAGGTCTGCTCTCGTCGGTTTACGGGTTGAAGCGCACCGACATCCTCAAAATGAACATAAAAGGTAAGCTACAACTCTGGCTTCGAGAAGGTATCAACGAAGACAACTATCTCGAGGTACCGCTCAAGGAATGCCATCCCTACACACGTCCGGGCTGTAAAACGTGCCCCGATTTTGCAGCCGAACACGCCGACATCTCGCTAGGCGGGCTCGGTCAAACGGGCGGTTGGACACTGACCATCGTCCGTACCGACACCGGACGCGAGATTCTCGACGAATTGATCTCTGCAAGATGGGTCGAAGCAAAAAGCGCAGTAGACGCCGATCCGAAAGCCGTCGACCTGATGCGCAAACTCGCGGCGAAATCACGCAAGCGCTGGCCGATCGAGTCACCAACAGACTCTGATCCGTCGGTGTCGAGTGGAGCAGCGGCGCCGGGACGGGTCGGGAAGCACTCCCAGTCGCGGTGAAAGTGCTCTCGATGTGGGGCTATCGTAAAGCCAACAAACACCGACACTCCGACGAGGCAGGGCCGTCACAAATGGGCGTACACAGATGACAAATCCGGGGTGTCCCCGGGTGCGCGACTTGATCCCGGTGAGTCAGCTCACCGAGATCCGGCGAGACACCCAAGGATCCGACCTGCTCACCGAAGAACAGGTCGTCGCTTTCAAGAATTCCGCTACGAGCGGACTCGAAAAAATCGTCGCCGCCCAGACCGAACTGTCGAGGGTCGACGGCCAACGCGGGAAACTGACATATCGCGGTTACGACGCGGTCGAACTCGCCAGACGCTGCTCATTCGAAGAAGTCTGGCACCTGTTCTTGAAAGGCGAGCTGCCGACACCGATCGAACTCGACGCCTTCAAGGCGGCGACAGTGTCCGACCGGCGGCTGCCTCCGGCGATGTTGCGTATCTTGAGTGACGCTACGACCGGGTCGAATCCGATGAATGCATTGCGCACGGCCGCTTCGGCGATCGGTGTCGTCTGGGGACTCGAACCTTGGCTCGATCTCGGCGACGCCGCCCAAGTCGAAGCCGCCGTCAAGTATGTCGCGGTTCTTCCAACCCTCGTCGCCGCGATCCATCGCTTACAGAACGGCGCAGACCCAATCGAGCCCGACGATGACCTCGGGCACGCCGCCAACTACTTGTACATGCTCACGGGCCGGCGCCCGACGCGATTCGAATCCGTCGGCGTCGAGCGGTATCTGATCTTGACCGCAGATCATGGCATGAACGCGTCGACGTTCACTGCCCGGGTCGTAACGTCGACCGGCGCCGACATCGGATCGGCCGTTACTGCGGCGATCGGCGCGCTCGCCGGGCCGCTCCACGGCGGGGCGCCGTCGCGTGTGCTCGACACACTCGACGAGATCGGCAGCCCCGAACGGGCGAAGTCGTGGATGCGTCAACATGTCGAAAGCGGTAACAGACTCATGGGCTTCGGACATCGGGTCTACAAGGTCGAAGACCCAAGGGCCGCGGCACTGCGCGACACCGCCAGACAGATCGGAGGCGGCCTCTTCGCTCTCGCCGAAGCAGCCGAAGTCGCTGCGCTCGCAGTCCTCGACGAACTCAAACCGGGGCGCAAACTCTTCACGAACGTCGAGTATTACTCGGCGATCGTGCTCGAAGAATGCGGGCTCGACCGCGCCCTGTTCCCGCCGACGTTCGCAACCAGCCGAGTCGTCGGCTGGACCGCCCAAATCCTCGAACAGATCCGCAACAATCGGCTGATCCGGCCTTCGGCGCAATACCTCGGGCCCGAGCCGAGGCCACTCCCCGACTGGATCTAGCCGGCTCTGGCAGGCTGGGGAACGCGGCCTCGCAGATCCGTGCAAGAATCGTAAGCATGACGATGTCGACGGATGCACTCTGGGTTCTCGGTGCGATCATCGCCGTGATCATGTTCTACGCGCTCTACCAGATCGTTTGGAGCGTACGGCTTCACAAAGATCAACCGTGGTTCCTCGCCGCGGCGCTGACCGCGTTCGGATTCACGGCTGCCGGCGTGATACTCGGCTTCTTCTTCGACGCCCTCATCGATTGGATCGCTCTCGCTCTCTTCGTGATCGGAATCGTGCTCGCCGTGATCGTCTGGATCGCCTCGAGACGCTGAACCGAGGCGCGATGGAGCGCCGACGGACTACGAATCGCCGCTCTCGATCATCGGTGCCGAGGTGTGCGACGAGCAATGAAGGTCAGCCCGAACCCGACAACACCGATCAGGATTGCCAGCACGAGCAACGGCACAGGTTCCGAGCCCGTAAACGGAAGGGCGGATGCAGCGCGCACGGTCAACGATCGAGCCGTTTCTGACAACTCGACGCTAACAGAAAACAGATCCGAGGCCGGTCCTTGCGTCTTGTATAGAACCCGCGAAGAGTCCGGACTGATGACGAACGATTCGACCCGCTGACCGACCGCGTTCAGCCGGGTCGGCACGCCTCCAACAATCGGTGTCGCATACAGATACAGAGTTGTGTCACCAAGCACGCGGAACGCCACATACTGACCGTTCGGGCTCGACAAATAGTCGGCTCGGACGCCGTCGGTGAGCCCGGCGTTCATCTTGATCGGGGTACCTCCGAAGATCGGAACAGAAAAGAGATCGTACCGGCCGCTGCCTCGATCGACTCGATACAGCACCGTCGATCCGTCGGGTGTGAACTTTACGAGAGACACGAAAACGTTTCCTGCGCCTGGGCCGACATTGAGCTTGATCGCGTCGCCGCCACTCATTGGCACCGTGAAGAGATCGAAAACGAAGTTTCCGAGCTCAGCGGTATACACGACATAGTCAGCAGTTGGACTGACGAAGAACCACCAGGGATCGGCGCCGCCGTCGCCGACGTTGAGCTTGATGTGTGGCCCACCAGCAACCGGCACGCTGTAAATGTTGAACGTCGACGGATTGTGGCCATGTACTCCGTGAACGACGGTCTGGCTGTCGGCGGAGAATTGGAAGAGAGCGATACTGCCTGCCGCGATGCCGACGTTGAGCTGAACCGGCGTTCCACCTGCGGTCGGGACCGTGAACAGGTTGCCGAATCCGGTCGACGGTTCGGCACGGTATGCAACCCACTGACTGTTCGGACTGACGTGAAACTGCACGGCATTTTGGTTGCCGGGAGCAATGTTGAGTTGCGTCGGCGCGACTCCACCACCGATCAGGACGCTGAACAGATCGAAGGCGAGACCGTTACGCTGGAGGTAGACGACATACCGGCTGTCGGGTGTGATCTGGTATTCGAAGTCCGTCGAGATGAAACCGGTGTTGAGCTTTGTCGGCGTGCCACCCTTTGTCGCAACGCTGAAAAGGTCGATCTGAGCAAGATTGGGGCCGGAACGATACACCGTATGAACACTGTCAGGGCTGACTTTGAAGTCGCGAGCATCACCCGCACCCGGACCGATATCGAGTTGCACCGGGCTACCAGCGTCAAATGACACAGTGAACAGATCGCCGGGGGCTGCCACATTGGTCAGGTACACGACGTCTTCGCCGTTTGGGGCAATAGCAAACTCTTCGACGTCTCCGTCACCGATACCCGTGTCGAGTTGCGTCGGTACGCCACCGTCGATCGGCTCTTTGAAGAGATCACGATTGTCATCGCCGTTCGGATCGGACGTCTAAACGGCGTTCGCCGAGTCAGGTGTCACCGCATAGTCCGAAACCGGACCGTCACCAGGCGTGGTGTTCAACAACGTCGGATCCGACGATTCGACGACAACGACCACGTCCGTCGATTCTGACGTTGCTTCAGCCGCGGCCCGAGCAGACTCGCTACTCAGAACGGAGAAAACTGCAAGTCCAGCCACCACGCCGACCAAAGCCAACGCCCGGACGATTGAGCGAGTACGCAAGGACATCCTCAAAGCCTCCCCTTTTGGTTTCCTGAACCGGATCCGAGCGAACCGACCCCCGGCGACGGGTCTGATGCGCCAAAGTCGGGATCGCCACCTGTGTCAAGGCCGAATGCCGCCGCAGCGGCTTCGATCGAAGGTACAAAATAGCGTGAGCCGGTGACGGGCAGCGAGAAGTCGGTGAACGCGTCATGCAGCCCGTCACCGACAGCATTGAACATCCGCCGCAACATCAGCTCGGTTCGACCTGGCTCGCATGAAAAGCCGACAAACATCGCCCCAGCGCATTCGATGCCGCCGAAACGGCTGTTCCGGCGCCAGATCTCGAGCTCGTTGCCTTCTTCGTCTTCGATCACGTTTCGAACGTTGTGCGCGGTCGGAGGCTTCGCGTCGTCATCGAACTCGACGTCATTTTGCTTCGTGCGACCGAACACCTTCTCTTGCTCCGCAACAGGCAACGCATCGAACGCGGCGAGGTCGTGCACCCACTTTTGTACGACCGCGAAACTGCCGCCCTCACCCGTCTCACCGTCGGCGACGATCGCCGCCGCGCCACGCAACCCGATCTTCGGATTCTCGCTGCCGTCAACGAAACCTGTCAGGTCACGTCCATCTTCGAACTCAAACGTCGCGAGTTCCGCCCCAAGCGTCGCGTGTGGCGAAATCGACGCGTCTACCTCGCGAGCTGCGCCGTAGAGACGGTCGGTTCCGGTGCCTTGAAGCCATATCCACAGATCGAATTGGGTCGACGGGCAAAAACGTCCGTCGGCGCCGGTGATCGCTTCGAAATCCGTGAGCGATCCGGGAACGCCCTCGGTCGAGAGCAGCGCCCATGCGCCGCGGCTCAGTCCGACGACGACATTCATTCCGCCGGGCGTGTCCTCGGGTATCCAGACTCGAGCAATCGCTCTGCGCAGGGTCTCGACGTCACATCCCGGCTTCAGCGAATACTCGAGGTGATACTGCGAGCGGTTGCCAAGTGCGAAAATGCCAGGCTGTGCAGTTGCCATCAGTGAATCCTTGCGTTGGTTCTCGGGGCGGATCAGCCCATTTGTCGCAGCATGAGGTCGATCCCGCCAGTCGCTATGCCATCGACAATAGCGACCGGCGCCCCATCCGCTGTCTTGTCGAAACGTACGGTGGCGCCCTCTTCGACAAGAAGTTCGGCGCCGGGTTCAAGGTCTTCGACCTCGAGGCCCAACAGTGCAGCCCCGTAGCCGCGTGCTTCGACGCGTCCCGACAACCATCCGTCACCGGCAACCGCCGCAAGGTCGATCGTGACATTCGGTAGCTCGAACCGTTTTGCGACGGCGCCAAGTTCGGGGAGTTCGACCGTGCCCGCGCAACGATCGAACGCGAAATTCTTCACGAAGACCGATTCGGCTACATCGACGTCACCGACGGCGAAGACGACGTTCGTCCAGCCGGCTGTTCGGAAAGGCGCGTCGCCGGGTGGGTTCGGCTCCGGATAGGGCCGGGCGTCGACACCGCCGCCGGGCGTAGCAATCTCGACCAGCGTCGACAGTGTCGATTTTGGATGCAAGAAGCCGATTCGGCCGGCAAGGCCGCATCGCGGCGTCGTGTCGATCATTCGCACGCCGGAATCGGCGATACGTTTCAGTTCGGCCACGACATCGTCGGACTCAAAGCAGATGTGATGAATGCCACCGCCCCGCTCCAAGAACTTGGCTATCGACCCGCCCTCGTCGAGTGGCTCGAGCAACTCGATCTCGCCGTCACCGCACGGCATGAGAGCGGCCCTGACGCCCTGCTCCACGACGGTCGCCTCGATCGACACTGGTATGCCGAGCCCGTCCCGCCAGATTTCCATGCCGACTTCGAGAGTCGGGACGACGGTTGCGACATGGTGGAGTCGAGTGATCATGTCCACAAGCATTGCCGGAGTCGGCGGATGAGAACAACTCGGCTGATTCGCCTACCAACGTCTGCGCAGGCACGAGATGTCATGAATTGACCGACTCGGCGCACGAGATGTCATGAATTGACCGGACATAGATGAACAAGTCATGACATCTCGACTTCCGAACGACTTCCAAACCGTGCCTTGGTCCGCTCTGTCACGCAGAATGACGAGTTCGAGACCAGGTGAGCCCAGCCTCGACATCGGGCTCGCGTGGCAATCCGAGGACGCGCTCTCCGATGATGTTGCGCTGCACCTCCGACGTCCCACCGCCGATAGTGAGCGCGGGCGAAAACAAGAAACCGTGCATCCACATCTCCGAGGCAAAACGCGCCCCGCCGTATTCGTCCTCGATGTTCTTGCAATGCAGCGCCCCAGCGGCCCCGGCAAGGTCGATTGCGGCGGCAAAGACATCTTTGCCGTGCTCGTCGGCGAGGGCCTTTCGGATCGACGCTTCGGGGCCGGGCTGGCGCCCCGCGATCGCCGCCGAAACCGTTCGCAGCCGGATCAGGCGGAGGATTTCAGAATCGGTGTAGAGGCGCGCTAGGCGTTGGCGCATGTTCGGGTCTGTCGTCCCGCCGGCGTCGATCACTTCGTCTATCAAATCGCCGGCGGTCGGGCCCATCCCCCACAGCGCCCCCTCGCCGGAGAGCGAAACGCGCTCGTTGCCCAGCGTCACCTTGGCGAGATTCCAACCGCGATTCTCGTCGCCCACGCGATTCTCGACGGGAATGCGCACGTCGTCGAAGAACACCTCGTTGAACATGTGCGCGCCGGTCATCTCGATGATCGGACGGATATCTATGCCCGGGCTGTCCATCGGGCAGATCATGTAGGTGATGCCGGAGCGTTTCGGGGCGTCGGGATCGGTCCGCGCTATCAGGATCCCGAATTTCGCAAACTGAGCAAGCGACGTCCAGATCTTCTGGCCGTTCACGATGTACTCGTCGCCGTCGCGAATCGCCCGGATGCCGAGCGCCGCGAGATCGGATCCAGCGCCCGGCTCACTGAAGAGCTGACACCAGATCTCCTCGCCGCTTAGGAGCTTCGGGAGGTAGCGCTCTTGTTGTTCGGGCGTTCCGGCATGCAAGATCGTCGGGCCGGCCCAGCCGATCCCGATGACGTTGGACGGCTTCTTCACCTTGGCACGCCGCATTTCTTCGTCGATCACGATCTGTTGGATTGGCCCGGCGTCGAGCCCGTACGGCTTCGGCCAATGCGGAGCGACAAGGCCGGCTTCAGCAAGCTCGACATGGCTCGGTTCGGGATGCCGGTTCAGCCAGCCGCGGATCTCCTCGCGGTATTCATCGGCTTCAACCGGCATGTCAAAATTCATCGGCCCACCAATCCGTAGCCACCTAGCCCCGCGACGTTATCAGGGCGCCGTGACGAAGTCGATCAGGCGTTCGACGGCATTTACGAAGGGAGTCTCGAGATCGTCGTAGGACGTGACCGAAACGAGGATCTGACGCCAAAATGTCGTTGGGTCGGCCCCATCGCCGACTCGTACACAAATGCCCGTCTTCCAGTCTTGGCTCATCGGCACCGACGGCCACGCCGATATTCCGGCGACCGACGGACGAATCGCCTGCCAAACATCGACATAGGGATGTCCGGCGACCATGACGAACGGCCCAGCAATTTCCGCAGCGATCCTCGACTCTTTCGTGCCGTCGACAAGATGGTCGGCAAGGATCCCAGCACGTCGCCCGATCGTCGGCCTCAGTTCGCACAACGCCTCCGCGGCGTTGTCGAGGCCACCGAGGATCTCGACGACGACGCCCTCGTAACGCAGGTCGTCGCCCCAGACCTTCTCGATCAGCTCGGCGTCATGGCGCCCCTCGACGAATAGCCGACTCTGGCGTGCCGTACGGGACGCCTCGTCGCTTCGCGCAAGCGACCCCGAGGCAGTTTCAACGCTGCGCACACGCGAATCGTGGGCGACGGGAGCGACGAGTTCAACGCGACGTCCTTCGACACTGAACACACCGGCCACGTTCGTGAAGACGTCTTCGCGTCCGGTGAATGTCTTGATGTAGACCTCACAGTTGACAAGGCGTACGATGCGCCCGGTCGTGCGCGTTGGCCCGTGAACAATAACGAGACCGGGCATTGCTTCGACCGTCGGGAACGTCGGTTTCGGCACCGACAAGACGTCGGCCGGGCCACCAACTGCTGACGAAATTGGACTACGACGTTGCATGGTGCACAGGTTAGACTGGTCGGTCTCAACGATGTGTTCGCCATCATGCGGTCAGTCGTTGGTCAACACGATCTTGCCGACAACGCCTCCGGCGTACAGACGTTCGAACGCCTGCTCGGCGTCTGCCATTGGATAGACCGCGGCGACCTCGGGGTGGATGTCGTGGCGTTCGACGAATTCGACGAGCGCCACGAAGTCGTCGAGATTCGACAGCGACACGCCGACAACGCTGAGTCTGCGCCAGAAAATCCGCCGCAGATCGGCCGGTGGATCACCCGACGTCGCCCCAGCCACGACGACCGTCCCGCCGGGGCGCAGCGCCCGCAAACTCGACGACCACGTCGCAGCGCCGACAGTCTCTACTACGGCGGCGAACTCGCAGCCGTACTCGGCGACAGCGTTGTCATCGGAGCCGATCACGAGCGCCGCTCCGAGGCGTTCGAGCGTCGGGGCGGTGACGGGGTGCCGCACCCTGGCGACCATGTCGAATCCCGCGGCGGCGCCGAGCTGAATCGCCGCGACCCCGACGCCTCCACTCGCCCCGGTGACGAGCACCGGGGCGCCGACATCGAGGTCGACGGCCCGAAACAGCATCGAAAACGCCGTCGAGTACGCGGATGGAAGCGCTGCCGCTTCTGTCGGCGCCAGGTTGCGGGGCGCCCGCACGACGCTCGAAGCCGGCACGGCGACCGACCGGCTCATCGTTCCGTCTCGTCCTTCGCCGATCATTGTGAGCCGACGACACAAGGTTGCGTCACCTATGCGACAGCCTCGACAGCGCTCGACGTCGCCACACACGATCGCTGGGTAGATCAGATTGCCCGACCCCGCCCCGTCGCTGCCGAGAACGCGAGGAAGCGCGACCGGCACCGCTCCCACGCCCCGCAAGGTCCACAGGTCGTGGTGATTCACCGCAGCCGCTTCGATCTCGACAACTGTGTCGCCACGACGGGGTTGCGGTGCGACTGCGGGCGCGATTTCGAGCCCGCCGAGTGGATGGTCTGCGTCGGTCGACGCGGCGATGACGGATACAGCGGAGCGTTTCATAGGACAAACGCTACAGGCGCCCTCTCTGGAATTCGTCGATCGCCAGGGGATGCTCAGCCTCCCTCGCGGCGGCGCATACGCGTAGGCGGCTGTTGAGAAGGACGGCGGCGCCGTCCTTTGTAGGCGTATCGCTACGTCCGTTGTAAGGTTTCTTCGCCGTCTTTTGTACGATGCGCCACGTCGGCCGCTTCAACACAGCACCGATCTCCGCCCTCGTCGATGAAGAGCCTGTCGTGCCGATCACAGGTCCCCGTACTGTTGGCAGTTGGTTCACGAATACCAACCGGTTCCGCAGCCGGCAGATTCGATCACGGCAGAACTCACGAAAGACCTTCGTCCCAGGCGCTTCATCCTCACGGATTCGACGCACTGCGGGACTATTCCAGCAGCATCCCACGCTCTGGCCGGACAAGTGATTGAGCGGTGGCCCCCCGGCAGCGGCGAGGCCCGAACCGTCGCAACTACGTCTGACCGCATGGGGCGCGGCGACAGATATCTATCGCCGGCGTGTTGGCTGGCGTAAACTGACATCGAGGAGAAAAGATGGCCCTATCAGACAGCCGAGTGGAGCGAAATCGACGAGCGAATCGCCGAAGCAACGGTCTCTGAAGGAGCAACGACGTTCCTGATCGATCGGGGGCTGCGCGAGCTGATTCAGGCAACCCACGACCAGGTAAACGCAGGGTTCAAAGCCGTGAACGCAGGTTTCAAGGCCGCAGACACGGCATTTGGCAGTCTTCAGGCCACGAGCGACCGCAATGCACAGACGCTCGAAGCAATCGTCGGTCACCTCAAGATCGAAGTCCCTGACGAATGACCCAAAAACCGGCGTTGATCGCCGGCATTCACATTGGCGGGACAGCTACTCGGGTTTTCTGCGTCGTTGGCGTAGCCGCACGAGTTATTGGGCGGCGGCGACGGCCGCGGCGAGGCCCGAACCGATCACGACGAGGCCGAGTTGGCCGGTGCCGGTGAACGGGTTCTCCGAGGCCGTTCACAGCGGAAGTTTCCCTGAACGCGGAAGCGTGCCAAACCGGCGGTAGCGGCGGAAGGCGGCCGCAACGACAGGGATCGATCCGGCGTAGACTCGCGACACTCCAACACTGACCCATACTTGCCGTTTGCCGGAGGTCAGAACATTGGCGGCTACATGCAGCTATAATGTAGCTATGTCCAATCCGTCGAGTATCAGATACGATCCGGAAATTCGCGACCGACTCGATCGATTCGTCGAACGCAATCCCGGGATGAGCCTTGGCGCCGCGACGAACCTCCTTGTGGATGAGGCACTACGGATGCGAGAGCATCCGCGAATTGTGTTCCGAGACGGGCCTCTGGGCCGAAGAGCGGGCCTAGCGAATGGTCCCGATGTTTGGGAAGTCATCGCTGCCGTCAACTCGGCACGTTCCGCTGAGGGCGACTTCGATGAAGCCGCCATCGTCGACGTGGTACGAGAGACGGCAGGTCTCACTTCGACGCAGTTGCATGCTGCCATCGCCTATTGGAGCGACTACAGCGGTGAGGTCGAACAACTCATCGATGCGGCTGCTGAGGCAACCGAACGTGCGCGGGCTCGCTGGAAACACGAACGCGATCTCTTGGCAGGATGATCGCGGATCGACTTCTCCTCGACGAGATGTTCGCATCGCGCATCTCGGACATGCTCACTGAACGCGATGTCGATTGTCTCGCGGTCTGCGACTCGAGTGATCTAGCGGGCCGCGGTGACGATGAGATCCTTGAAGCGTCTACCAGCACGGATCGAGTACTCGTCACGAACAACGTTGGCGATTTCGAAATACTGCGCAGGCGAAGAACGAGTGCCGGGATCGAGATCCCCGAGATCATCTACACCGACGACAGCACATTCCCACGGAACAGGCATTTCGCCGACCTGATCGCCGCTGCGCTTGAGAACGCCGCTCGCAACCAACTCGCCCGACGCGACGGCGGTGTTCACTGGTTGCAACAACCCTGACACCGAAATGGCTTCGGTCGCCTCCCTGCCGGCACCGCGCAACTGTTCCAGTCGTGTCCCGGGGTCATGTCCACGCGTTCGTCGGATTAGGGTTTGATGGTTGCCGCACTCGCCCCGCCTCCACGACAGCCAACTCCTCGTCACCGAGGGCGGCACCGGCCACCGGCTGCGAAGCGGCCCGCAACACCGTCGCAATCACCTGAACGCCCACCACCCGCCCGGTAGCCTCGCTGCCATGAAACGTCGTTCCCGAATCGAGATGACTGAGAGCGAGCGTCGTGCGTTCCTCGCCACCGCACGTGTCGCGACGCTGACGTCGATCGGCGCGGACGGGTATCCGCACAGCGTCGCGATGTGGTACGTCGACGACGGTGACGATCTCGTGTTCGCGACGTACCGGCGGTCGCAGAAGATCAAGAACCTCGAACGAAACCCGCGGGCTGCGGCGCTGGTCGAAGACGGGACGGCGTACGGCGAGCTGCGCGGCGTGGCGGTCGCCGCCGATGCCGAGCTCGTCCGCGACCCCGTCGTCGCCGGCGACGTCATGGTCGGCCTCGCAGAACGATACGCGGGATTCGACAGATCGGCCGCAGCGCCCGAGGCGATCGAGCTGATTCGGGCACGCGGTCTCAAGCGTGTCGTCATTCGTTTGCACCCGGTTCAGATCACTACTTGGGATCACGCCAAGCTCGGTGGCGCCTACTGAAGCGCTGCGACCGGCGCCTTCTCCCTGCCGAACAAGACTACGAGCGGGACACAGACGAGAGCCAAGGCGCCGAAGCCGATGAGTACGATGCTGAGAGCGTCGCTTGCCGTACTGCCCCCGCCCATGCCGGTCGCAGTCAGCGACGCAGCCATGGCGGTGGCAACGCCACCCAAACCGATCACGATGGTCAGCACGACGCCCGAGGCCGCCCCGGCCTGGCAGGCTGGCACGATCGACTGTGTGACGACGTTGGTGTATGCCCAGGTCATGCCCAATCCGAGCCCGGCGAACAAGGATGCGGCGAGGTACGCGGGCACACTGGCTACGAACAGACCCATCGCCACCGCGCCGAGACCGCCGACGACGAGGGAAGCCGTCATCACCATCCAGGACGCAAACCGCTCAAGGCGACCGGAGAGCTGGGCCGAGGTCGCCAGGCCGGCGGAGAGGATGAGCATGGCGAACGCCGCATCGATCGGTGAGAAACCGTGTTCAGTCTGAAGGTAAATGACCGAAAGGAAGATGACGACGACGGCGCCCGCATTGCCGACGGTGCCCGCTGCCGTCATGACTGAGAACTCGCGGCTGCGGAACAGCGCGACGTCGACGAGCGGCATGCGGCATCGCTTTTCCCACAAGACGAACAACCCGAGACCGACCAACCCGCCGACGACGAATGCCAGGGTCGCGGGCGACGACCAACCCCACACCGACGCTTGGTCGATGCCGTACGTGAAGGCCCCGATCGCGATGACGACAAGCACCAATCCGGCCCAGTCGATGCTGCGCCCCGCGGACTCGTCGAAGCTTTGGTCGACCGACGTAATGATCAGCACGACGACCACGACCGAGACCGGCACGTTGATCCACAACACCCAGCGCCATGAGACGAACTCGGTGAGGAACCCGCCGATGAGCGGGCCGGAAGCCTGACCGATCGCCGCGATGCCGATCGCCGTCCCGACGGCGCGCTGCACCTTGGCGGCTGGGAACGCGTTGGTCACGACCGCGACGCTCACCGGCATCAGGACCGCCGCGCCGACGCCCTGGAGGATGCGCATCAAGATGAGCATCTCGGCGCTCGTCGCGAGGCCGCCGAACAGCGACGTAGCCGCGAAGATCGCCGTGCCGATCATCAGCCAGGTTTTGCGGCCAAGAATGTCGGCGAGGCGGCCGCCCACGACCAAAAATGCAGCCAACGAAAGCATGTAGCCGCTGACGACCCATTGCAAGTCCGGCACCGTCGTGTCGAGGTCGTGCGCCATGTCCGGCAGCGCGACTTGAACGGCGAAGAAGTCGGTGTAAACCAGAAACATCGCCAGACCTGCCGCAATCAGTACGCGCCACGCGCGAGGGTCATTCGTGAGCGGTTCTGACACGAGGCAAGCGTAGCGCTAGCTGCGGACTGCGCGAAGTCAGCGCGACCGCATCAGACCAGCTTCGGCTCGCCCTGTCACACGCGCCGCTCGGTCGTGCGGGACGACCGTAGCCTCGACAGCGCCTCGATTGACCGGGATCGCTGACCTCATCTCGTCGCAACGACGAAACCCCACTTGCTTGGCTCACCCGACACCGTTATGCGGTTTTGCCGTTCTTGCGTCTCCGGGTGAGTTGGGCGGCACTGCCTATGGCGAAGAGGCTGCCGCCGATCAACAAGAACACGCCTGGGTTGTTCGTGCCAGTGAACGGGAGGGCCGCCGTCGCGGCGCTGGTAGTGATGATACCGGCTGGTACAGAATCGTCCTCCGGCTCCGGCGTTGGCGGCGGTGGCGGTTCAATACCGAAGCAGTTCAGGGCGGGGTCGACGTTGGGACAGTTGCATATCGCGGCGATCTCGTCGGCGGTGAGACCGAAGAGGGCGTTGGGATTACTCAGGTCGGCGAGGCCTGCTGCCTTGGCTGTGGCCGGATGGTTGCCGGTTTGCATAGTCGCGAAGTTGAGGAGGATGATCGTCTAGCCGTCGGCGAGGGCGAATGGGCCATACTCCCAGTACGCGTGTGGGTCACCGACGCCCGGTATGCCGATCGCCGAGACAGATATCGCCGCGCCGGCGCCGCCCTGGATGATGTGGCCGAAGAACGGGTCGGCGTCGGGGCCCGTCGCGGTGGTACGTATAGTTTGCGGCTCACATCGAGGCCGCCGATCCTGTGCGTAACGAGGGCGAATTGGCGGCCGCCAAGCTCGGTTGCCGGAGGCGACGACGTCGAGTAGATGACCCACTCATTGCTCGGGTCGGTGCCGTTAGGGCCCGTTAGCGAATTACATGCGCGTTATTCGGTTTGGGTTGGTGGGTTGATCGTGTAGTTCCAGTCGCCGTGGAAGTCGTGGCGGGTGAGGGGTACCGCTGCGAGTTCGTCGTTGGTGAT
>SDBV01007098.1_pt1 | contig 15375 bp, 14 predicted proteins | sample 2277081 | NCBI WGS metagenome assembly SDBV01 (sample SAMN10402039, study PRJNA504765) | marine sediment metagenome | isolation source: marine sediment core GS10_PC15, 223 cmbsf | place: Arctic Ocean: Southern Knipovich Ridge | collected 2010
TTGAAACCTCACAACCAAATACCCCAACGCCGCCAAGCCCAGAAGTACGAAAAAACCAATCGCAATATTTCGTTCACGCTCACTCATGAGTTTGCCTCATTTACAGGTTTAAATTTCTGGTAACCGCAGCCAACTCGTGCTCCTGGGGTAGGCCGCGCACGAAAGAGGCCACAATCGGATCCGTCAGAGCTAAAATCTGATCCGCCCTGCCATCAGCGATAAGTCGACCCTCGTGCAGCATCACAATTCTATTGCCAACCTTCCTGGCGGCGTTCATATCGTGGGTTACTACCACCGAGGTTATGCCCAGGGCCTGCTGGAGCTTAACAATCAACTCGCAGATGATATGGGCTCTGGGTGGATCCAGCCCCGTAGTGGGTTCGTCGTAAAGCATCACTTCGGGGTCCAGAGCGATGGCTCGGGCCAAGGCCACCCGTTTACACTCTCCCCCGGAGAGTTGACCGGGCCACTTCTGGGCATGAGCGGTCATGCCCACCAGGGCCAGTTTGGTCATGGCCAACTCTCGTGCCTGCTCGTAAGAAAATCCCAAATGGTCGCGGATGGGAAAGATCACATTATCCACCGCCTTCATCGAATCGAACAGGGCCCCGGCTTGGAAAAGAAAGCCAACCCTGGCTCGCACTTTGGCGAGTTGGCGTTCGGAGAGTTGATCTATCCGCTCAGCGTCAAAGAACACCTCGCCAGCATCTGGGCGGAGCAAACATATAATATGCTTGAGCAAAACGCTTTTGCCCGTACCTGATCTGCCGATGATCACGGTGGTTTTGCCGGTTTCAACAGCCAAGTCAATTCGGTCGAGGACTTTTTGACTGCCGAAACTCTTTTCGACCGCTCGCAACTCAATAATGTGAGAGTTCTTTGATTGCATAATATCGACATCGACTCCCAGCAAAGATTATCCGAAGCTTACTATACCCCAAATGCTCGTATAGATAGCCCCCAACAGAACCGACAGAAAGAGATCCAGAACCAAAATGGCAATGAAGTTTAGTACAAAGCCCTCCGTGCAGGCTCGGGCTACGCCGCTGGCTCCGCGGGGGCAGTGAAAGCCTTTGTAACAGCTAATCAGCCCGATAGCGCCGCCGAAGAAGAAACTCTTGAGCAGTCCCACAAAGACATCCCAGGATTGGACGACCTGGGCAGAGTATCGCCAATAGTCAGCGGAGTTCACTCCGTAAACATCCACACAAACGAAGTAGCCGCCCAGAACACCAGTCAGATTCGCGTAGATAGCCAGAAAGGGAATCATCAGCAGACAGGCCAAGAATCTAGGTCCAGCCAGAACCCTCAGCGGCTCAACCCCCATGCTGCGCAGGGCTTCGATCTGCTCGGTGATTCTCATGGTACCCAGCTCAGCAGTTAGTGAACCACCGACCCGCCCAGCCAACATAGCCCCAGCCAATACCGGCCCAAGCTCACGAACCACAGAAACATTGATGATCGAACCGAGCACATTGGCCAATCCGACGTTGAAAAAATGGGCGTAGGTCTGAACAGCAATGACCATACCCACGAAGGACCCGGTCAGCAGAACCACCGGCAACGAACGGACGCCCACCTCCCAGAACTGGGGGAAGATCAAACGCCAATTGCGCCACTGCCCCAGTCCGCCAAAGGCCCAGGCCATCGTACCGCCGGCAAAACGACTGAAGCGGCCGAAATTTGCCACGATATCGGTGGTAGTTTTGCCAAGTTGTTCTACTGCATTGAGCATAAATATCCGAGAAAAGGCAGTCAATTGCGGATTATTTGATTACACGACCGCGCCCAGAAGTTCCTCTATCTTAGCAGCAATGTCTGGCGCTTCCATAAGTGTTTGGCCGATGAGCACCGCGCTACAGCCAGCCTGTTTGAGTTTTTCGATGTCAGCTCGGCTCTTGATCCCCGACTCACTGACTAGGCCGGGCTGATTATCCAACATACTTGCCAAGCGGGTAGTCTGGGCGATATCCACCTCGAAGGTCTCCAGGTCTCGGTTGTTGATTCCCAGCACGGTGTAGCCCAGAGTGGGAAAGCCCACCATCGAACGGCACTGCAGCAGGGACTGGGCCTTGTGTATCTCCAGGAGCACAGAAAGGTTTAAACGTCCCGCCAAAATCAGCAGGTCCATGAGCAGGCCCGGCGCCAGGGCTTCAGCGATAAGCAGAACAGCATCAGCGCCAGCCGCCCGAGACTCATAAAGTTGGTAGGGACCGATAATGAAATCCTTGCGCATAACCGGGATGGGGACAGCCTCTTTAACCTGGGCGATATAGTCGAGCGAACCGCCGAAAAACTTTTCATCTGTCAACACGCTGATAGCGTCAGCTCCAGCTCGGTGATATTGCTGAGCAATGGCCGTGGGATCGAAATCTTTACAGATCAGGCCAGCCGACGGCGAAGAACGCTTGATCTCAGCTATCAGATTAATCGTGCGAGTTGGGGGCTTAGTAACCGCCTTGAAAAAGTTCCGCGGGCGAGCCAAGCCCTGAATCTGCTGTTGCAACTCTTCCAAGCTAACGCGCTGCTGCTGCTTAGCGACTTCGAGTTTTTTGTGCTCGATTATCTTGGTTAGGATGTTTTTAGCCACGTGTTTGCTCTCGCTAAAGGGCCCAGCCTTGCAATCTGCCCAAGGATTACCGATAATCTACCAGCGTGTATCTATCTTACTGTAAGAAACCGAGTGCTCATGTCAATCGTTTTCATAGCCACCGAGACTATTCCGCTCTGGCAGGAGTCTGTTTTACTTGGTCTTCTGGTGATTTCGGTGATTCTCTGCGCCGCTTGGCTGGCCAAGTCGCTGGTAAAGGGCGGGCCGCTGCGCGGGGTAACGGAAATTGCAGATCGCCCCGGGTTAATGGAGCTGATTCTGGTGCTAACCTGCATAGCTCTGCTGGGTTTGGGGCTATCGTGGGTTTTAGATGGCCTGCTGGAATCGAAGAGCTTGGAGGCCAACCTTACAGGCTCTCTGGCGAGCCTTTTGGGTTGCGGACTGATCCTGGGGTTTATGGGCTGGAAGCATCCTGGCCAATTCAAATCGCTCGGTTTGAGCTTATCTCGCTGTCTGGGGCAGTTGGGCTGGGGCTTGATCATCGCCTTGGCGGTCTGGCCGTTGGCCATCATGGTGCTCAAGCCGATCAGTTTTTGGCTGGTGGAATTTGTGATCGAACGGGGCTGGGGGCTGAGCTATACGATTGAATCCCATAGTTTGTTGCGCGAATTGGGTGAATCTGCTGGGCCGATGACCTTGTGCTTTACAATCGCGATGGCCGTGATAGTTGCTCCGCTAACAGAGGAGATTCTTTTCAGGGGCCTATTGCAGGGCGCCCTGTCACGACTGCACCTCTGGCGATGGAGTGCTATCATCATCAGTGCAGCCATTTTTGCCCTAGTCCATCTGTCGACCAGAGCAAACACCGCCGTCGGAGAATCATCACTGGCTCAAATAGAAAACATTCCCCCGCTGTTTTTTCTTGGCCTAGTCCTGGGCTACTCCTATGAAAAATCAGGCAGCCTTTATCGTCCGATATGGATTCACATGGGTTTCAACGCCTTATCAATGATTCTTTGGTTTACGTTTCCCTAACCACTACATTCGTCAAGGTCGTTACAAAGCCCTCATCCTAACCAGAACTGTTTTAGAGTGGGCTGGTCATCGTGCGCAAAACTATGTAATGAGCTATGAGTTTGTATCCGATGAATTTGTAGTAGGAGTCTGCCTCAGAAGCCGACTACCAAACCCAGGGACAATTGAGGGAGTTGAACCATGCTTGACAGACGTAAAGGATCGCGATTGAGCCTAGAAGGTCAAGCGGTCTATCGATTGTTTGACGGTACACTCCACGAGGCTGATCTGATCGACGTGGGTCAAGGCGGACTTCGGCTACGCTCGTCTCAACCGATCCGAGCCGGCACTTGGCTGGAAATGGAGATCATCCCCTTTGCCCCGCAACTGGCTCACATCCAATGCTGCGGACGGGTCCGCTGGCAGAACCCCCGCCGTAAGGACCACATCATAGGTGTGCAATTGGAAGGCTCGAGCGCCCAGATCAAACACTGGCTGGCCAGCTTACGAGCCATCAGCGCCGCCCCCCAATTATCAGCAATTCGTTAGACGCTCTTAGAATACTTCCTCATGTGGACGCAGAGACCGCGGAGCTGCGAGTATCTCCGCCCAGACTATGGCTCGGCGGATTTGAGGCTGGGAAATTGCCTGACCCCAGGCGGGCAGAACAGCTTGCTGATAGGGTGATTGTCCAGTCGGCTTGGCTTCGACAGCTTTACGATGGACAACTTTGGCTTTCTTGCGGGCAGCCTCTCGACTGCGTTGCTCATGAAGAGCTCTGGCTTGACTAACAGCTTTGTCCCGCAATTGTTGCTGCTGCTGGCGCTGAACTTGCTTTTTTTGGGCTACCTCGGCGCTGAGATCCCTAGCCATGATGATCCGCTCGGGTTGGCGGAGCTGTACTTGCGAGGGTTCAGCAGCTCGGCCCGGAGCCGAAGGTATTCGAGGCTCATAGCGATGTATGGGCTGGGCAACGCCAGGTCTTCGTTGAGCCTGCTCCTGCAGCAAAGGAGGCCTTTGGGCCCGCTGAGCTTGCTCGGGGCGAACTGGCTCGGAGCGGAAAGCTTCATCCTCATCTTCTAGTCGATGGCTAGTGTCATCTTCGTCTTGTTGCTGACGCTCTTTCTGCTTGGCCTTTTCGTTTAGCCAGCGGAATAAGGCCAGGGCCCCTATAACGATCACCGGAGCCACCAACCGCCAGAAACCCGGCTCTTCTTGGCCAAACAAAATCATAGTCCAAAGATCGTCCATACAATTAACCTCTAGCCGCGATCAGCTCTGGGCCCAGACGAATTATCACGATCAGCGCTTGGGCTCATTCGGAGGCCCGGATATATCCTGGTCTGGCTGCTCGGGCTTGGCTATGTTATCCCGCATGGTGGTGTCAGCTTGAATATTCTTCATCCGGTAATAGTCCATAATGCCCAGATTTCCGCTACGGAAGGACTCGGCAATGGCCAGCGGTACCTCGGCTTGAGCCAACACGACCTTGGCTTGGTTCTCCTGGATGAGAGCCTTCATTTCCTGCTCGCGGGCAACAGCCAAGGCTCGGCGTTTTTCGGCCTCGGCCTGAAAGCGTCGCCGATCAGCGTCGGCCTGCTCGGCCTGAAGCTTGGCCCCAACGTTGGCTTCTCTTTCCACGCCAGCTACGCTGATGTCAGCTATGTCAATGGAGAGTATTTCAAAGGCTGTGCCAGAATCCAGCCCGGCATCAAGGGCTTTGCGGGAAATATAGTCCGGATTCTCCAGCACTTCTTTGTAGGTAGCTGTTGAGCCGATACCACTAACGATGGCTTGGCCCACGCGAGCGATAACCGTTTCCTCGGTAGCTCCGCCGACCAGCCGGGCGATATTGGCCCGAACTGTTACCCGAGCCTTGGCCAAAAGACGGATACCATCCTTAGCTACCGCGTCAACTTTGTCCGTGCCGCGAACCGGGTCGGTTCCCGGACAGTCGATGACCTTGGGGTTGACTGAGGTCTGCACAGCCTCCAGGATGTCTCTGCCGGCCAGGTCGATAGCCGTGGCTGTCTTCCAGGTCAAATCAATGGCTGCCCTGTTGGCGGCAATAAGAGCGGTAATCACATGGGGCACTCGGCCGCCGGAAAGATAATGGTTCTCCATCTCCGTGGTAGTAATCTCAATGCCCGCACGAGAGGACCGAATCTTACTTAAGACCATAGTTCGCATGTCCACTTTTCGCAGACGCATGCCGATCAGTTCTCCCAGACTCACGCTGGCTCGGCTCATGTAGGCCTGCAACCACAGACTGAAAAACTGGGCCAGTAGCAAAAGAACTACCAGGACCACAATACCCAGCCCGACCAATATCACAGTCGTAGCCGTCCCCATGTCCGCTAGTATCACCGATAATTCCGCCATGACGCATCCTCCTGTTCCAAAGTGCAAGGTTCTAAGAGCATCTAACTAAGTTTGTTCTCTAACGACTACCCGAACGCCCTCTACATGTATGACCGTTATTTCAGAGCCCTTGTTGATCTGGCCAGTTTCGGCTACGCAATCGACACGTTCATCGCCGAACATTACCGCTCCGACGGGGCGTAAATCGGTCATGGTTTGGCCGGTTTGGCCCAGCAGCCTATCGAGCCTGCTGGTGTCGGGAATACTTCCGCCAGGTATAGCTTTTTGAGCCTTCCTGATAGCCACTCGCTTGCCGATCCAGGTATCGGGCCAAATCCTCACCATGGCAATGATAAACACCGGCAGCGTCACCGCAATAATAATAACAACTATAAGGCCCAGTAATTGACTGACCAGGAAACATTCGACAATTCCGAAGATCAAGCTTGCCGCCGCGACAATGGTCAAGACGCCCTGACTGGGGATAAACAACTCCAGGACTATTAACACGCCAGCCAAGGCAAACAGGCTTACAATTAGAATAGCATCACCCATAGTAGATACCAATTAGCCAGGAACATTTCAGAAGCGATTATTCAACTAGACCTTACTGCGGACCACAATTCTATTGCCTTCTCGTCGGACTACTTCGATTTCGCTGCCAGCGTCGATGAGTTCCCCTTCGGTAACTACGTCCACGCTTACTTGGCCGATGCGAACCTGCCCAGCCGGATGCAAGGGCCCCAGAGCCACGCCCGTCTGCCCGACATCTACTCCCGGAGCCAGATCCGGAAGGTGCGAAGCGTCTTCACCCATAGCCGCCGGGGCCTCGGCTAACACCAGCCTACCAACCTTTGGGATGCGAGGCAAGTACTTGGCTAAAAGGATAACCCCAATGATGAATGCAAAAAAGCCGCCGATCAGCCAACGCAAATACCCCCAGAACATCTCCCAGGCTACGGGTGTTCGCGGAAAGGGGAATTTGCCCGGGTCGCTGGGCATAATCATACCCAGCAGGCCCACCATGACACAAATTGCTCCGGCAATGCCAGCCACGCCAAAGCCGGGTAAGACCAACAGCTCCACCATCAGCAGCAGAACCCCGATGACAAACAGAGCGATGGTCCACCACTCGGCAATGCCAGCCATGTGCTTACTGCCGAAGATCGTAGCGAAACAGACTATAGCCACCACCTCCGGAACTCCGAAACCCGGAGCGTTCAAGGCTACATAGAGAGCCAAGAGCCCCACCGCCATCAATAGACCGGTCACAGCCATGCTGTTGAGAAAGGCGATCGCCTGCTCGCCCCAATCGTACTTCCAAACCTCCCAGTTGCTAACGCCCAGATAGGCTTGGGCTTCTTGTTCGCTTTTGACGATAGCTTTGACAAAGCCGTACTCTTTAGCCTCGGTTTCGGTCATGGTCAGCAATTGTTTCGAGTTGACCACCGTCTTGAGATATTTCCATTGCTTGCCTTGGGGTTTCTTGCCTTCTGTGGAAAGTACCTGGCCCAGCTCTTCGACACGCGGATCGTAATCGCTCAACAATCTGACGTCGCGTTTATTTACGTAGCGGATTTTGCCGGTTTTGATATTCTCGATTTGATAAACGCTGATATCCATGCTAACCATAGATTGAGCCAGAAGCTTGTCGTAGCCGTTGCGTGCGGCTGAGTCGCGGAATTCCGTGCGCACGGGACTCTCAGCTTTTTCGCGCTCGGTTCCTTTGAGTTCGCCCTGCATGATGATCGGGGCGCAATCGCCAATTCGTCCGCGGTCTCTTATAATGATTTCATTGCAAGCCAGAGCGATTAGTGCCCCGGCTGAGTAAGCATTCTTATCGACGTAAGCTACGGTGCGAATATTCTGGGCAGATTTGATAATTTCTGAGATTTGCAAGGCGGGCATCAGCAAGCCGCCCGGAGTGTCCAGCCGGATTACGACGACGTCCACGCCTTCGCTCTTGGCTCGCTCCATTCGCTGCTTGAGAGCCCAGGCGGTGATGCCGTTGATCTCGCCTTCTATGGGAATAACTACCACCCGTGTGGGATTGTCCCCCAGCTGTGTGGGAATTGCCTCTGGCTCGTTGGAAATAACTTGAGCGAACGCCAAAGTCGCCAAGGACATCACCAGAATTGTAAGTCCAATGTTGCGTAGCATTTGCTTGGTTCCCCGGAGCAAAGATACAAAATAGGAAAGATTCACGGCAGCTAATTATAGCTGCCTCGCTCAACTAGGCAATACTGCTGATTAAAAATCATAAAAAAGTTACCGAGCCGGAATTTTCCACCCAGGAAAATAATCCATAATTCATTTTCATAAATGACGTTATGGCTTACAAGACATCTGGTGGATAGGATTTTTGCCTATTGACGTAGCTCCAGAGCCCGAACAAACGTATAATAGTTGGCGGATGCGGATAATGCCTTAGTCTATGGTGGTTTAAGCCATGCTCAGCTTCAACTATGTTCTTTTGAGCCAACTGGCTTACCAACTGCTGATGGGTCCCAAGTCACTTCGCCAGCGGGAGATCAAACGAGCCGAGACTCTCTTAGCTGACATCGACCAAGCCAAGGAGTACCCCTTCGATTTTGTCTATCACCGGATTACGGCAACTCAGACTCCTCAAAGCCGGCGGACCGCCAAGCCGCAATTGTTCAGCGGAGACTTACTGCTAGGGGATGTGTCGAGCTTGATCCTGGAACTGTCGAATTCACTGGGATTGAAATTATCTGATTTGCAAGAAGAAGCTACGCCGTTGGAAGATTTGGCTGAGGAGTACAATGTTTCAACCAAGACGATTTCCCGCTGGCGAAAGCGAGGTCTGGCTGCTCGAAAAGTTGTTTTTCCAGACGGTCGGCGAAGATTAGTCTTTCTGGCGAGCTCACTGCGGTGGTTCATAACTCGGCACGAACAAATGGTGTCCGCCTCGTCCGGGTTTCAAAGATTGCCAAAGGCCCAACGAGAGGAAATCATAAAGGAAGGACGTCAGCTATATCTGCATAGTACGCTCAGTGCCTATCAAGTCTGCGTGCGTTTGGCTCACGAACATGGACGAGCTGTGGAAACCATACGGTCACTTCTGCGGCAATATGACGAGTCCAGCCCAGATCAGCCGGTATTTCCGGCTTCGACGGCCCGGCTGAGCAATGAACAAAAAGCGAAACTTTTCGAAGGCTTCTACAAAAAAATTCCAGTAACTGAATTGGCTAAGCGTTTTCGCAGGAGCCGTTCAAGTATTTATCGCATGATCAACGAAATCCGATCCAAGAATCTGCTGGATCAGAGCATAGAGTACATGTACAACCCAGTGTTCGATTTGCCGAGCTTTGCGGGACAGATGTCCTCGGCAGTTCGGCTCGACAGAACACGCGGTCCAACCAGAGAACTGCAGAGCGAACAACCCATACCCGAATATCTTCGCCGACTAGGTGAAGTGCCCCTGCTGAGCCTGGAAGAGGAACTGCGAGAGTTTAGGCGATACAATTATTGTAAATTTCAGGCTGAGGTTCTACGCCGGGAATTGGGTCTATATCAAAACCCGTCGGGGCTAATCGAGAAGATAGAGTCTCTACTGAGTGAGGCTACCGAGTCGAAGAACGCGATTATCAGAGCTAACCTTCGTTTGGTGGTAGGTATTGCCAAGCGACACCTGGGCCCACAGACTGGGCTGTTCGAGTTGATCAGCGATGGGAACATTGCCCTGATGCGAGCGGTAGAAAAATTCGATTACTCTCGGCGGTATCGTTTCAGCACCTACGCGACTTGGGCAATTTCGCGAAACTACGCTCGGACCATTCCCGAAGCTAACTATCAATTGACGCACTATATTACGGGCCGAGAGGAAATGCTGGACGTGTCGGCTGACGGTAGAGGTCAGGGTGAACTGCTTAGGCCAGAAGTATTGGCTCAGAAAGATTTACTGTTGGATATTCTCCAGGGCTTGGAGCCGAGGGAAAGGCATATTCTGGTGGCCCGTTTTGGGCTGGGTAAGCGCCAAAAGACGCAGAGCTTGGAAGCTATCGGCAAGTCGCTGGGTGTGAGTAAGGAGCGCGTTCGTCAAATTGAGAGCCGAGCTCTGAGCAAGCTTCGGCAGTTGCTGGTTCCGCATAAACAGAATCAGCACTAGGCTTCTGTCAAAACTAAAACTATGGATTTTATTGAGAAAGAGCTCTTTTTTACTTTGTTCTTTATTCTTCTTGTGCCATAATGGGCGCTTATGGAAGTTGCTCCCTGCGTCAAAAACCTTCATGAGGTGAGTGAAAGAATCTGCAAAGCCAAAATAAGATCGTTTGATTAGCTACGAACGAGTTTTAAGTTTATGGGGATTTATTATCATGTCTAAACTGATCAGTTTCGCTTTGACGATACTAATCTTAGCAACCCTCGCAATTGCAAAACCAAAACAGCCGGATTTCTCGCTTGTTAAAGAGCAGCTTAGGGCAGAACTGCACGAGGACAATGCAGATGATTTGAAATGGGCGTTAGTAGTAATGGTGGCCTTGTTTTCGCTGTATGTTATCGTTGCGACTGCAAGAAGAGAAAGAGAATATAAAGAGGCATGTAAAGAAGCTAAAGACGCTTCAAAAGATGCTCGAGACGCTTTAAAGGATGCCCGAGACGCTTCAAGAGACGCTGTCGGATATGCTGATAAGATGCGAGATAAATTTGAATCACTCAAAGAGACTTTTGACGAAAAAATGGAAGGAATAGTTAACAAAAAAATCAAAGAAATAGATAACATGGCTAATGTGGAGCTTGACAAAATCAGGAAACAGGGCAACGAAGTAAAGAGTGAAGTTGCCGAGGAAGCGGAAAGAGAGCGTAGGATCGGCGAATTGTGGGGCGAGGCCATCCGAGCGATTGAATCAAAGGAATATTCTGAAGCGGCAGCTAAGTTCAAGATGATTATTGAACTTAAGCCGGATTATGATGAGGCATACAGAGGTTGGGGGCTGACATTTGCTAGAATATCTAAGCTAGAGGGCGGGGATAACCAGTTGTTGGAAAATGCGATAGCTAAATTCACAAAGGCTGTTGAAATTAACCCGGATGCTCATGCGGCATACGTGAACTGGGGAATGGCCCTTGGCAAAATGTCTGATCTAAAAGGCGGGAATAAAGGGTTGTTGGAAGAATCGATAACTAAATTCAAAAAGTCTATTGAAATTAAGCCAGATTATCATCTGGCGTACAATAACTGGGGAGTGGTACTTCTTCGAATGTCTACTCTGAACGATGGTGATAAAGGCTTATTGAAAGAGGCGGAAGAACTGCTGTTAAAGGGGGAAAGGATTAAGAGAGGTAGTTGTGCGTATAATCTTGCGCGTGTAAGCTGTAGGATGGATGATGAAGAAGGCTGTAAAAACTGGCTCAAGCTTGCTGAGGAAGAAGGAAGACTGCCGACAATAGATATTGCAATGAAAGATGTCGATCTTGGCAAGGTGAAAGATAAGGAATGGTTTAAGGAATTGAAATGGCCGACGAGTAAGTAAAGCTGATAGTGCTTCAAGCCTCAAGCCTTTTTTCTATTTCTTCCCATTTGCTTTTTCCTACCGACATTATCAGCCCAGCCGCCAAGCCCTAATTTGATTGAGATTGCTTCGTCCCGATTCATCGGGACTCGCAATGACCCCGACCTTGCCTTCAAAGGAAAAATAGATTCTTCGCTCCGCTCAGAATGACAGAAAGGAAAAGATGGATCCCCGCCGGAGTTTACCCACGTGGACACGGGGCGAGGATGACACAAAAAGTGGTGGAGAAAAACCTGGAAAAACTGTTGGGCGAGAAGGGCGATTGAGGGGGGGGGAAAGGCACGACGTGAGAAAAGCATCCCACGGCGCAAAACCAGGATAACCCCCAGGATAAACCTGGGGGCTAAATATAAGAAGATGGATTCTGGCGCGGAGCAGGAATCCGTTGTCCAGCTTGTAATACCATTTTTTCCAATTAGTCTTGCCAGAGTCCTAGCCTTGCCAATATGGGGTGGGGATGCTAAGATTCAGGGGTGAGTTGTCTAGTAAGAGTAAATGAGGTTTTTTTGCAGGAGTTGTATTGATGAGTCAATTATCAGCCGCGAAGGCTGGGGAAATAACCGCTCAGATGGAGCGTGTAGCCCAACGTGAGGGGCAAAGTCCGGAATTCATCCGGGCTGAACTCTCGGCTGGCCGATTGGTGATTCCAGCTAATCCCAAGCACTTGGCAGGTAAGCTAGACCCGGCGGGCATTGGGCGAACTCTGCGGACGAAGATCAATGCCAACATTGGCGTCTCGCAAATTTCTTCCGACGCCCAAGATGAATTGGCTAAGCTGTGCGTGTCGGTGAAATTCGGGGCTGACGCGGTGATGGATTTATCCGTGGGAGCTGATCTTGACGCGATTCGCCAGCGATTGCTGGAGAATTGTACGGTGCCATTGGGGACGGTGCCCATGTATCAGGCGGTGCAGGAAAATCCCGGTAATTTTGAAGAAATCGGTTTTGACGAGATTCTTCAAGTTTGCAAGAAGCAGGCTGAACAGGGCGTGGACTTTTTCACCCTGCATGCGGGGATTCTGCGAGAGCATTTGCCGTTGGCGAAGAATCGCAAGGCAGGTATTGTTTCGCGAGGCGGAGGTTTACTGGCTAAATGGATGCGGTCGAATAATAAGGAAAACCCTTTATACGAACACTTCGACGAGTTGTGCGCATTGTTGGCTGAGTATGATGTGACTATTAGTGTGGGTGACGCTATGCGGCCTGGCTGTTTAGCTGATGCTACCGACGAAGCTCAATTGGCGGAGCTGCGGACCATTGGCGAGTTGACGGCTCGGGCTCAGGCACTCGGTGTGCAAGTTATCGTGGAAGGCCCCGGGCACATTCCCTTCGATCAGATTGAGCGAAATATGACCCTGCAGGCTGAGATTTGTAACGGGGCTCCGTTTTATGTTCTGGGCCCGGTGGTTACTGATATCGCTCCGGGATACGATCATATAACCTCAGCTATCGGAGCTACGGCGGCGGCGTTTTATGGGGCGTCGTTTCTTTGCTACGTGACACCGGCTGAGCACCTTTGCTTGCCGAACTTGGACGAGGTGAAGCAAGGAGTGATTGCCTATCGTATAGCTGCACATGCGGCGGATGTGGCTCGCGGTCTGCCCGGCGCTCGTGAGGCTGACGACGCGATCTCAACAGCTCGGGCTGATCTGGATTGGGAAAAACAATTCGATTTGTCGATTGATCCGGAGTTGGCTAAGAGCATGCACCAGCGCGATCTGCCCGAAGGCGCTAACTACTGCGGAATGTGCGGTGAAGATTTTTGCCCCCTGCGGATCAATAAAGAACTCCACAGCAATCCTACTAGCGACTGAGGGGCTGAGAGATATCGCCCTAGCGGTTCTATTGATCGTGGTCGTCTTTTTGATCTTCTTGGTCTTGCTGATCTTGCCTGTCTTTGTCGGTCTTGTCTTGGTCCTGGCCGCTCTGCTGGTTGAGCAGATCCTCAAAGTCTTTGTTTCTCTGGTCAATGGGAGCGAGTTGATCCCTTACGTGATCGAGAGTCGACTTTCGAGTGCCATCTTGGCCAGGTGAACTCGGCGGGCTATAGACTTGTAAGACGGAGGGCAGGTAGACGGCCATTAGTAGAGCGATAATGGCTATCACGATCAGCAGCACGATTAGAGTCCATCCGCTGGGCTGTTTGTCCAATATGGTGTGATTTTCCGGCATATCATCCTCTCCACAATGACGTGGTTCTGCGGTCTAGGTCGCTTTCCTTTCACCAAGGCCCACTATATTTTATCAGGGCTGACTCAAAGAATCCAAGAATAAAACCGGCCAAGGGTGGCCTTTGTGGTGTCTGGGGCCTGATTGGGTGGATTTGTGTTTGCTCTGGGGCGGGGCTGATTATATACTTACCCGTTGCTTTAGGTCGAGCCGGCTGAGCTGTGCTCGCGTTTGTGTTGAATAACCGAGTTTGTGACAAGAAGGAGATACCAGTGGCTTTGACAAAATCTAACAATCGCAGCCGACATCTATTCACCTCCGAATCCGTGACCATGGGGCACCCGGATAAGATCGCGGACCAGATTTCCGATGCGATTCTGGACGCTATGCTAGCTCAGGACAAACATTCTCGCGTGGCTTGTGAGACCATGGTGAAGAACTCTACGGTGCTGGTGGCCGGTGAGATTACCACCAAAGCCAGCGTTTCAATTCCCGACATCGTGCGACAAACGGTGAAGGAAATCGGGTACACCGATCCGGCTATGGGCTTTGACTACGAGAGCTGCACGGTGATGACCAATATCGATAAGCAGTCTCCGGATATTTCTCAGGGCGTAACCGCTGGTAAGGGTTTGCACGCTGAGCAAGGTGCTGGGGACCAGGGAATTATGTTCGGCTTTGCCTGCAAAGAAACCAAATGCCTGATGCCTTTGCCCATACATCTTTCGCATCGGCTGGTGGAGAAGCTGGCGACGATGCGTCAGAATCGCAAACTTCCTTGGCTTCGGCCCGACGGCAAGAGCCAAGTTACGGTCGAGTACGAAAATGAAAAGCCGGTACGCGTGCACACTGTGGTTATTAGTACTCAGCACGCTGAGAACATTACGCACGCTAAGATGCGTCGGGAAATAATCGCCAAGGTTATCAAGCCTGTGATACCTAAGCGGCTGTTGGATAAGGACACGATTTATCACGTCAACCCCACGGGCAGATTTGTTGTTGGTGGGCCACATGGTGATTGCGGTTTGACTGGGCGAAAGATTATTGTGGATACCTACGGCGGTCGAGGCTGTCACGGCGGCGGAGCCTTTAGCGGTAAGGACCCCTCAAAGGTGGACCGCTCGGCTAGTTACATGGCTCGCTACATTGCCAAGAACATTGTGGCTGCGGGCTTAGCTGACTGTTGCGAGCTGCAGTTGTCCTATGCCATCGGCGTGGCTGAGCCTATCAGCGTTCTGGTAGACACGGAAGGGACAGCTAAGATTCCAGAGGAACGTATTGCCAAGCTGGTGCGGAAGCATTTTCCACTCAAGCCCCGCGAGATGATCGCTCACTTGAAACTTCTGCGGCCAATCTATCTGGAAACGGCACGACATGGACACTTTGGCAGAGAATTGAAAAACTTCACCTGGGAAAAAACCGACAAGGCGGCTGTGCTACGCAGGGAAGCTGGCTTGGGACGGAAAAAAGTCAAACGGACTAAAAAAAGCACGAAGAAAAAGAAATAATTCGATTATCGTCGGATTGAACCGTTCAGGAGTGGGCTATGCAGTTCACTAAGATGCAGGGCATTGGCAACGACTACGTATACGTAAACTGCTTTGAGGAAACTGTTGCCCATCCGGAAAAGTTGGCGCCGGTTATTTCGGATCGCCATTTCGGAGTGGGCTCGGACGGACTTGTTCTGATTTGTCCGTCGGATCGAGCGGATGTGCGGATGCGGATGTTCAATCCCGACGGCAGTGAG
>SDBV01007099.1_pt1 | contig 15374 bp, 14 predicted proteins | sample 2277081 | NCBI WGS metagenome assembly SDBV01 (sample SAMN10402039, study PRJNA504765) | marine sediment metagenome | isolation source: marine sediment core GS10_PC15, 223 cmbsf | place: Arctic Ocean: Southern Knipovich Ridge | collected 2010
GACTAAATTGAAGAACCTCTACATTATATAAAATATAAGGCTATTCCCCTTATTCCCAAAGGTAATAAAGATAGACTTTGTAAAAAATTGAAACAATATAAAAAATAAAGCTCTGTAATTTGCATAATGATATAACATTATATTTTCCTAAATCTCAGGATTTACAGGAGAAGATTAAGATGAATTATTTACATTTTTTATATCAAATCTGTTTTGACATAAAATAAAATATAAATTTCTTAAACCTACTAATTTAGAAATAAAAAAAATTTAAAATTAAATAGGAAATTTTTTTGTCAATTGATGTATTAATTGCTGATGATTCTGCTTATTTAAGAAAAAATATAGCTGATATCCTCAAAAAACATGAATTAATAAAAATAGTCGGATTTGCAAAAGATGGGGAGGAGGCAGTTAAGTTTGTCAAGAAATTCAACCCTGATGTTTTAGTTTTAGACTTATTAATGCCTAAAATGAATGGATTAGATGCATTCAAGTTAATTATGGAAGTACATCCTACTCCAACAGTTATTCTTTCAGCTATTAGCCCTAAAAATTTAGATTCTTCTATTCAAGCACTTTTAATGGGAGCTTTTGATTATATTATTAAACCTGGTGGAATAGGTGCTAAAGATTTACCAAGATTTCGTGAGGAATTACTAGCTAAGGTTTTGTTAGCATCTCAATCGCAGATAAAAAAAATCTTCCAAAAAGAAGAAGATCCTTTGAGTAAAAGAAAAACTTTTAGGCAAGAAATAATAGATAATATTTTTGTTTTTGGGCAATATATAAATAAATTAGCACCCGTTGAAGAAATTGAGGTAAATTTCAACAGAACTTTCGCTGATAAAGAAGAAATAAAAGAAACTCTCAAAAAGGAAGTCGAGAAAGGAATTGCTGAAAAAATACCAGTTAAAGAAGAACTAAAACCGATCAAACAAAAAGATAATATACGTTTTAAAAAATCCCCGAAAGCAACAATTTCTTCAAAAAGTTCTTTAGGGAAAGAATCAAAAGTATCCTCGGGTTCAATTATGCCTAAAAAAAGACATTATAAATATATGAAAGGAGAGGAGCCTGTTTATTCTCCTGATCTTACACCAGTGACAGGTATTTTTTTGCCATCAAAAATTATTGTTATTGGAGCAAGTGTTGGTGGACCGAGAACAATCTCTAGCATTTTAAAAGAAATTCCAAAACATACTCGTGCACCTATCTTAGTAGTTCAGCATTTAGCTGCACATTTCACAGAAGCGTTTGCTGAAAATTTAAATCTTGAATGTGATTTAGACATAAAAATAGCAATAAATGGAGGATTTCTTCAAACTGGAAAAGTTTATGTCGCTCCTGGTGGAAAACATATGGAAATTGTTGAAAAAAAAGGTAAACCATGCATTAAGATTTATAAGGGAACCCCCGTTAATTTTTGTATGCCTTCTATAGATGTTTTATTCTTTTCTGCAGCAAAAATTTATAGAAACCAGACATTGGGGATAATTTTAACGGGAATGGGTGCTGATGGCGTAAATGGATTAGCTGCAATTCAAAAAGTAGGTGGAAAGACTATTGCTGAGTCTGAAGAAACGTGTATTCTTTTCGCAATGCCTAAATTTGCAGCTGAAAAAGGTTTTGCTGATTTTATTCTGCCGAATTATAAGATTCCGGAGTTTATTCTTAAATTCATAGGAGGTTCATAATTTTCATAGGAGGACATGATTTTGAAATTTGATAATCCGACATCTTTTTTTTTTTCATTTTATAATACTTTAGAAACTAAGAAAACAAATACACATAAATTAAGCCATAATTTTATCATCCTTCCATAATTTTTTATCATAACCTCGCACATTTACGACCATATCTTCAAAAAGTCTTAAATAACTTGTTATTAAATATTTTTAACTCCAACTTTTAACTGAAAAAGCTTTCTACTGAAAGTGATCAAAGTACACATATAGATTTTTCAGATCCTAATTTTATAAAACATTTTAAAGACACTTCTTACAAACAATTAAGAAATCTTTAGAGCTGTTTCATCTCGAAGGATATTATAGTTCTTTAGAATATTCGAAGAATTATTAGAAAGTCCTGACTTAGAGAATTTTTTAAGAGTGAGATACGGGAAATTAAATCAATTTATTTTTTTGGAGTTAATCTTACCATGATATGCCTTTAGAAAAACGTAAATCTTGAATTATTCTTTTTGATTCGTGTTTTGGGACTTCCATGAATGCATAAAACTCATTTTGCCAAAAAGCCCTCCCAGATGTACTTGAACGTATATCTTCAGCAAACTTCATAGAATTTCTAACTGGTAATAATAGTTCAATTATAGCTTGGTATTCATTTTCTGGATTTATTTCTTTGATTTTTGCTGAATACTTTGTAAGTAAAGAAACTACATTTTTTATATAATTTGGCGGAAGCTGAATGACTGTATTATATAGTGGTTCTAATAAGATTAATTCGGCTTCATTTAAACCTTTTTTAATAGCCTCATAAAACATTGCAGATAAATCTATATGGGCATCTTCTTCTTTAAGATTATTGATAGTAAGGTTTTTGATAATAAATTTAATTTCTGTTAATTTTTCTCCGCATAATAAGCCGTTTAGATGTATTTTCTCAATTATTTCAATAATTAAATTACGATAGAAATCATTTAATTTTGTGCCTCCTTGATAAATGAGAATATTCTGATCTTCATCACATATCCAGAAATTTTCAATTTCATCATTTGATAGATTTGTATTTTCCTCTAATGCATTTTTCAATCTATCAAGTGGTTTATATGCTTTATAATCATGTGTTCTAAAAAATTTTAAAGTTTTATTATCCAATCTTTCGATTTTAAGCTCCAGGATAGTCTCATTGTTCATTGATTTGATGAATATTACGGAAGATTTCTTTTTACATGATTCTTTATATACGGCTCTGGGTTCCGACATAGATATGTCAACACCTCTTTTCTTTAATTCATTTATGCTAACTTCAAGGTGAAGAGTTCCCACTCCCGATAATAGGTATTCACCATTCTCTTCATTTATTTCAAACCTCAAGTTTGGATCTTCGATTAACAGATTATTTATTAACTTCTCCATTTGATCTAATTTGGAAAGTAAATTTGGAGATATTGAGACCGTTACTACTGGTGTTGTCACATATTTTAGATTCTCAAAAGGCACCATTCCATCAAATTTATGTCTATCAATAATAGTTTCTCCGCTTTTTATCTTTTTTAATCCTTCAACAGCAACAATATTTCCAACGGGGATTTTTTCCACTTGTTCTCTTCTTTGCCCCATGAAGATAGATAATCTCTGAATTGTATCGTATTTATTTTCTCTTAACACTAAGATATCACTTTTCTTCAAACAATTTCCAGAGAATATTCTTCCTGTTCCAATTAACCCATGTTTATCTGCTTGAACTTTACTTAAACACAATATCAAAGGACCATTAGGATCGCAATTAACCATTGCTTTTCCCAATGGTGAGTTAATATCACCATCCCAAATTTTCTCAATTCTATATTTTTGTGCTTCTCTCGGATTTGGTAAATGATCAACAATCATTTCCAATATAGCTTTATGAATTGGAAAATATGTAGCTAAATCTGAATAGCTTTCTTTTGTGTATGTCTCTTTATTATATCTTTTTCTAATATCTTTAAATTTTAAATCGCTTTGTTCTAAAATATTTAATGTAAAACCCCATCTATGAAGAGCTGAACCAAATGCTACATTTCCTGCCAAAGGGGATATTTTCCATCTTTTATTAAAAGGATGTTCAGCATACCGTTCAATAAGCGTATTAAAAGATTTTATTATTCGTATATATTTTGTCTTAATTTTCTCATCTGAGAGCTTTAATTCTCTAACTAAACGATCAATTTTATTGATAAATAATACAGGCTTAACTCCTTCTTGTAAAGCTTGTTTTATTACTGTTTCTGACTGAGTTATAATTTCCTCAACAGCATCTACAACCACTACAACTCCATCAATTAACCTTAAAGCGCGTGTAACTTTTCCAGAAAAATCTAAATGTCCTGGAGTATCAACTAAATTTATAAGAAAAGGTTCATATCCTTCAAGAGATTTCTCATAATAAAGCGAAATGTTAGCTGACTTCATAGTTATGCCTCGTGCTTGCTCTTCTTCTAAATAATCTAAAGCTCGAGCTTCACCTGCTAATTCAGGAGATAAGAAACCAGCTTCACTTAAAAGTGAGTCAGAAAGTGTTGTTTTTGGCGTAAAAGTCGAATTGACTCATATATTACCATGATCTATATGACCCACTAAGCCCGTATTCCTAATATTATTAGTTTTTTCCATTAAGTTTAATATTTCTGATATTTCTTTTCTACGAGGCATTCTAAATTGAAAAAGTATTCGGAGTATTTATTTAGGAATATAATTATTCTGATTAAAATTTTAGTATTTGATTGAAAGAAAATTAGCGGGAAATGATTTTTCTCGCTACTCAAGATCTTCTTCATATAATTGAATACTAATATATCAATTTCAGTTGGGTCAGATAGCACATTAAAAAATCATTTCCCTTAATTAATATAGTAAAGGGTATAATTTAACTTCTCTATTTATTCTGACAATTCTTCCATCAATATACAATCTATTATCACAGAACAACCCAATCGCTTTAGGATAAAATTATGTTCCCATTCCAATATTCTTCCTCTTAGCGATTATCTCTAAGTACTTCATGTCTTTTCAAATATAAATATTTATGTAGAAAATCTTTAGTTTTGATTAATTCTTAAATTTCTCTAGAATGTCTTTTGAGATGTTTTTTAAATTATTATTATAATCTAACTCAAAGCTTTTCAAAATCCGTTTAAAATCGCTTTCCAAATTTGCCCACTTTAATCGATAACGGAGGTAGTCCCAATCTAATTTATCCTTGTTTGCAATTAAGATTTGTATAATATCACTAATATCAGTCGAACTACGATCAGACCTACCTATTTTTGTCAAAATATAATCTTCAGTAGCTAAAACATAAACATTAGAAAAAAAGTTCTGTATTTTTTCTACCATTTGTTTATCCCAATCAAATGCATCGCAAGGTTTAAGCCATATCTCAGCTTCATTTTGCTTTCCGAATACCGTAAATAAATTATGATTTATTTTTGGATTTTGGATGGTTGAAATCTCTTTATCGTATAATTCTTTAACAAATTGCTCTAATTCTTCTTGAGATTCAACATATATACAAACATCAATATCAAGAGTTGTTCTAGCTACATTATAAGCTGGAAGTGCTAATCCCCCGATAATGACTGTCGTAATCTTAAATCGAACCGTCGCAACATCTAAAATTGTTTGAAGAAAATTACTTATCAACTTGAATCAACTTAAGCATATCTTTAAAGATTTGTTCTGGGGTTTTACCTCGTTCAACTAAGCGTCGGAATTCCTCTGTTTTTCTATATGCCCTTTCTATATCTGCAAGAGTAACATGAATAGGTGCTCTCTTTCTTTTTTTCTCACTCATTTTCTTCTTATTAAACTAAATGTTTTTTCTCCTATTTATAATTTTATCTAAGATTAAATATGGCATTTCAATTTTTCAAAATTAATAAATTAAAGATTACAATTTAACTTCTCTATTTTTTCGGACAATTCTTCCATCAATATACAATTTATTATTATAAGAATAAAGCAAAATTCAAAATTTACAATAAATTGGAATAGTACAGGACAAATAGATTCTGTTAGAATAGAACTGTGGCAAGATATGCATTATGAGGATAATATATTGATTCCTAGGGGTATTATTCTTGCCATTTCAGCAAATGCTTCTAATAATGGTTTTTTTATATGGGATGTTCCTATTCTTCCTATAGGCGACGATTACTTCATAAAAATAACATCAATTACTGATTCAAGTTGTTGGGAGCTAAGTGACCAGTTTTATATTGGACTTAATGATTCTAGCGATTCTAGCGATAACACTATATATGGATATAAAGTATTTATATTTCTAAACGGTATTTTTGTAATATCAATCGTATTTATTATTTGGAGTAAAAAAATAATAAGATAAAATCTTTTTAAGAAAATCTTTTTAAGTCATTATAATCAAATTCACCAGAAGAAATTGCGGATACCTTAATTTTATGATCTATTCCTGGCTTAAGGTCTTCTGAAACGTTATAATATTCAAATTCATAATTTAGGATATCCTCTGCTAAAGTCTTTATATATATAAAAGTCCTTTGTACAGGTCAACCTTAAAAGGTTCATTCTCAATATTACTTTCCCATTTTATTTTTAGATTGGATTTAACATAAACTTGAGCGGAATAATCAGGATAAGTTAATACAATATGAGGAGAAATTGTAATTATATAGGTCATGGTAGTACTAGTGGATAATTTGTTAAGGAACTTAATTCAGATCAATATCATAAGGCATTACTTCAGGTTAAATATCTTAAATATTTAGAAGAGTTAGCTATATACGATTCATATAATATTAAGTAGTCAGGTATTAAGATTTTCTTAAAAACTTTCCATAATTTTAGTGATCTTCAACATGTACTTTTGAATAGAGAGAAAATAACTAGAATATAATTTCTCCATCAATTCTTACAATCCTTCTGTCAATATGCAATCTATTATCACAGAATAGCTCAATAGCTTTAGGAAAAATTTTATGTTCCCATTCCAATATTCTTCCTCCTAGCGTCTCTTTAGTATCAGTATCATACACGGGGACACATTTTTGTATTATTATGGGTCCATGATCCACTCGAACATCAACAAAATGAACTGTCGCTCCTGAAACTTTAACTCCATACTCTAGAGCGTCCCTATGTGAATGAATCCCTCTGAATGAAGGTAGAAGAGCGGGATGAATATTCATTACTTTCCCATCAAAAGCATCAATAAATTTTTGACTTACTAATCTCATATATCCTACTAAAACGATTAATGTGCATTCATACTGTTTAAGAACATTAATCAATTTTAGATCATATTCTTCTCTAGGAAGGTGAACGAATTTATCCGATTCAATCAAAACATAAGGGATATTATGATTTTTGGCTCTTTCCATACAAAATGCGCCAATTTTGTTGCAAATTAAAACTTCTACTGTCGCTTTACTCTTTAATATTCCCATTTCACATGCGTTAACTATTGCTTCAAAATTACTACCAGACCCGGAAGCAATAGCCCCTATTTTTAATTTTCCCATAATTCATTTTAAGTTTTTTTCTCAAAAAAATATCACCATAAATATTAGTAAAAATATTCTAAATTTTTAAAAAATTTTAATAAAAATTGGTTATGTCATAAGTAAAAACGTTATTTTCTTATTTTAGTAAAGAAAACAAAAATTGAATTACTTTTTTTCTACTCTGTCATCTTTTAAATTGGTTTTTATATACTAATGAAATAAGATGAAATTAGTCTATAAATTCAGAAAACCTAAGAGCGAGCATTTAGATTTGCTTTGTTCTATCTCTAAAAAACTCTATAATCATGCTAATTGGTATATAAGACAGGATTTCTTTTATTTGGAGAATTGGTTCCGTTACCAAGACTTAGATTTTATTTTGAAACGCTCTGATACTTATAGATTATTAAAAGCTCAGACATCTCAGCAGATTCTTAAAATTTTAGACAAAAACTGGAAAAGCTATTTTAATTCAATAAAAGAATGGAATAAAAATCGAAAAAAGTTTAATGGGCATCCAAAACCACCTAAATACAAGCAAGATGATTGCAATCTCTTGGTCTATACGAATCAGAATAGTAAAATTGAGAATAATAAAATTGTTCTTACAATGTCCAGATTATTTAAAGATATATTTCCCGAATTTGAAACTCCACTTGAAATTACGATCCCTCTGTATAAAAAGAAGAATTTCGAAGAGTATCAACAAATTCGTATCTTACCGAGAAAGAAATTTTACGAAATTGAAATAATCTACAGAAGTTCTATCAAAAAATCTAAATTAAATAAGGATTATTATTTATCTATTGATTTCGGACTCAATAATCTAATAACAACAGTAGAAAACAAAAATTCAAAACCAATTATCGTCTCTGGCAAGGTTTTAAAATCGATTAATAGGCAATGGAATAAAAGAAAAGCAAGGCTCTCTTCTATCAAAGATAAGCAAAAATTAAAGTGGACAACCCAACTCGACAGTATTACTCTAAGCAGAAATTCCGTTATTACTGATTATTTGCATAAAACTGCTCAGCTAATTGTTGGATATTGTTTAAAACATGAAATAGGACATATTTGTTTAGGGAAATTAAAAGAGATCAAACAAAATATACGATTGGGTAAACAAAATAACCAAAATTTTGTTAATATTCCCATTCAAAAACTTAAACAAATAATAACCTATAAAGCCCACCTTGTAGGGATTAAGGTTCATGAAGTCGATGAGTCCTACACTTCAAAATGTAGTTCTCTGGATTTAGAACCAATCCAAAAACATAATAAGTACCAAGGAAAAAGAATTAAGCGAGGATTGTTTAGGGGCTCGAATTACCTTCTCAATGCGGATGTAAACGGGGCTTTAAATATCCTCAGAAAAGTAGTCGGAGATGATTTTATTCGAGATCTATCCGATAGGGGCTGCTGGTTTCAACCTGTGCGAATAAGGGATTTATTCCAAACTTCGCATGAACAATTTTTATTAAAAAGTTATAATATTGTTTAAAATTATTAATAAAATTGATAACCTAACTTATTAATTATCAAACAGGCAAGGGAAGGAAAAATAAAAACAAAAGTTTCTTAACTATTTAATAAAGATAAAATTTTTATGTGATTAATTTATAATATTCTTAGAAATTTAGAAATATTTCATTCTAAAAAGTATTCTCTATTGTAAATAAATTGTATTGTAAGAGAATGTAATTCTATTTATTCAAAAATAGTATTCATATGTTATCAAGGCATATCTGCAAATAAATGAAATTTTGTGTGTTATTAATAAATCTATTAATGCATAGTTTAAAGCATATTATTAATAACCCGAAAATAAAGAAATAAGATCTAAGTTTCAGAATATAACTAAAAAATAGACCAATTTGGAACATAAAATTAAATAAATCACACAATGAACGAATATGAGTTTTGAAGGGGAATTAAAGAGGATAAAAGATGATATAGTCCAAAATCTTCCTCCAGATATAATAGTTAATAAAATTGAATTTGAGGGCCCTGAGATTGCAGTTTACTCTGAAAGTCCTGATGTAGAGGCTGTTGAAAATTCAAATGTTTTAAAAGAACTAGCCAAAACTATGCGAAAACGTGTAGTTTTTAGATGGAATGTAACTAAACGTAAGGATCCAGCTGAGACTGAAGCATACATAAGAAATTTAGTAAATGAAGACGCTGAGGTTACCAATATCGAGTTTGATCATACCCGTGGTGAAGTGATAATTGAATCAGGAAAACCTGGACTTGTTATTGGGAAAAAAGGTATAAATCTAAAAGAGATAAGAACAAATACGTTTTGGCAGCCTAAAACGATTAGAACCCCTCCTCTTGCTTCAAGGACAATTCAAATAATTAGAAAAACGCTTAAAAAAGAAAGACAAACGCAAAGAGATATTTTATTGCGGATAGGAAAAAGAATACACCGACCAGCTATTTTTAAAGATTTAAATATTAGATTAAGCGCTTTAGGAGGATTTCGAGAAGTTGGTAGATCTTGTATATTAATGCAAACGAGGGATAGCAATGTATTATTAGATGTGGGATTGAATGTAGGAAATCCTAAGGATAGATTTCCTTATTTTGATATTCCTCAATTTTCTGTAAGAGATCTTGATGCTATTATTATTTCACATGCTCATTTAGATCATTGTGGGCTCGTACCTTTTCTTTATAAATATGGATATCGAGGCCCAGTCTATTGTACGTTACCTACGCGCAATTTAGCTACAATGCTTCAATTGGATTTCATCCAAATATGTGAAAAAGAAGGAACACCACCACCCTATTCTAAGAGAGATGTTAAATCTGTCGTTCTTCATACTATTCCATTATCTTGGGGGAAAGTGACAGATATAGCACCAGATATAAAACTAACACTACATAATTCAGGACATATCTTAGGTTCATCAATGGTACATTTACACTTTGGAAAAGGAGATTATAATTTTGTTTACACAGGAGATTTTAAATTTCAAACCACACGATTGTTAGAAAAGGCAACTGTTAAATTTCCGAGAGTCGAAAGTTTATTAATCGAATCTACATATGGAGGACCACAAGATCGAATTCCAAGTCGACAAGATTCTGAAAGAGAACTGAAACAGATTCTAAATTCAACACTCAAGAGAGGTGGAAAGGTTTTAATTCCTGTTCTTGCCGTGGGGAGAGCTCAAGAACTGTTAATCGTTTTAGAAGAATATATCTCAAAAGGTTTTATTGATAAAGTACCAATTTTTATTGATGGATTAATTAGTGAGGCTACTGCCATTCATACAGCTAATCCTAACTTCCTTAGCAGTGACTTGCGAGAAAAGATATTACATCAAGGAAAAAACCCATTTTTGAGTGATTATTTTGAAACTGTTTCAGCTCAGGAAGAACGATTAAATATCATTAAGGGTGGACCTTGTATTATAATGGCTACTAGCGGGATGCTAATTGGAGGTCCTTCTGTGCAATATTTGAGAGCGTTAGCAGAGGATTCTAACAATTCTCTAATTTTTGTATCATATCAAGTAAATGGTACATTGGGCTCACGTATTCAACGGGGATTTCGAGAATTTCAGTATGTAGATGGTAAAGGGAGAATCCAATTAGTTAAACTAAATTTGAAGACCTTTACTTTGGAGGGATTCAGTGGTCACTCGTCACGCTCCCAAATAAGCCAATTTTTACGACGGATTCAGCCTCGACCAAAATTGGTTATAGTGAATCACGGAGAAGAGTCTAAAGTCATTAGTATGTCAACTATGATTCACAAGAAGCTTAGAAAATCAACTAAGAGCCCAAAGAATTTAGAAACTTTACTTCTTAAATAGCCACACACAGCATTCTCTTTAAGAATTTGAAAACTCCACTTTCAAATTAATAGAAATCAGCAAAAATTAGATTAATTATCAAAAACTTTTTCTAATATTCATTTTATTAAAAGAAAAATTAATTTTTTTAGATAGGATTAATTCTTTTTCTCAAATAGTATTTAGTGGTAATTTTTGAAACGAAAAGATTTTAAAATAAGAAATCGTAAAATAACAATATTTAGACGTATAATTCAGATTATTGCATTTTTAATTATTAATTATGTTATTTTCGAATTGATATTCACGGTTAGTTTATGGAGTTTTGATGTATTTATAAAGGTTCTTCCAATTTTAAACTCTCCTCGAAATCCAATTTCTAATGGGGCTGGAATTTTAGAATATATTTTCTTTTTTATTTTAGAAGGCACTGTTCCATTATTTCTTATTGGAGTGCTTATTTTAGTTTTACTATTTACTAATAGGTTTTTTTGTGGATGGATTTGCCCTATTGGAACAATTCAAGATGCTTGTGCGGCAATCTCCAAAAAGAAAAAGACGATTAAAACAAAAACCCATAATTCATTATTAAAGATTAAATACGGGATCTTTATTTTACTGATACTTCTTGTTTTTCCTAACTTTTTCTTTGATTTCAAACCCAATTTAGGGGATTTTGGTGAAAAACCTATGGGATATTTCTCTCTATCTGAATATATATTTGTTTTTTTTCCTAATATGATGAAAGATATTTTCGTTTCCTGGAGTATTGTTCCAATATTTTCCAATTTACTAGTATTTATTATTTTCATTTTTTATATAATTATCCTTGTTTTATCTGTATGGTATCCTCGAATATATTGCCGATATTTATGTCCGTTTGGGGCAATAGCTTCAGTGATTAGTGAATATTCTTTCTTAAAATTATCACGAAGTCCTGTGCGATGTGTAGGAAGAACGGAATGTGGGATTTGTGAAAAAATTTGCCCTAAACAAGTAAGAGTGTTAGATGAACCTTTTGAGTTTTTTACTGGCAATGGTGAATGTAATCTTTGCTTGAAATGTAAAGAATTATGTCCATATCAAGCGATCGATATAAAATTTACATGACTTAGATTAGTTTCTAATATTAGAATTGAGCCTGTTAAGATAAAAAATTATTAGTCTTAAAGGTCTAGAGAGTAAAATCTTAATATTACCCTATCTAATCTTATATCAAAAACTTGTTATAAAGCATTTTTTAATTTAGAGTTATAAAACGCGATGGATAAAAAGACAGTTGATCTCTTGCAAGCTCGGATGAAGCGCGATGTAAATGTTGGAATTCATGGTGTACTAGATTCAGAAGCCTCCAGGTATTATGAGGAAGAAAGTGTAGATATCAGACCTCCTTTTTTCAGAGATGTTGATCGCATTGTGCATTCAAGAGCCTATGCTCGATACATAGATAAATCTCAAGTATTTTTTGATATAAATAATGCGAATATCACTCATAGGTCTCTTCACGTTCACATAGTCTCAAGAATCGCTCGCCAAATAGGTCGTGTTTTAAGATTAAATACCGATTTAATAGAAGCCATCGCACTAGGGCATGACATAGGACACGCTCCTTATGGTCACCTTGGAGAGCAAATTTTAGATGATCTCAGTAAAGAACATAATATGGGTATTTTTAGCCATAATGCTCAAGGAATAAGATGGCTTTCTTTTCTTGAAAAAAGATACCCTAAAAAACCTGCTAAAGGGCTTAATTTAACTTTACAAGTTCTTGATGGGGTTCTTTGTCACGATGGGGAAGTGAACGAACAAAAAATTAGACCTCTTAAAAGAAAGGGAAAAACGTGGGAGGAACATTTTGTAGAATATAAAGATTGTTTCAATGAAAATAAGATTAAGAGAATTCCTATGACGTTTGAAGGGATTGTGGTAAGAATTGCCGATACAATCTCTTATATCGGAAAAGATATTGAAGATGCAATCTTATTAAAATTAATAAATCGAGAAGAAATCCCTGATATATGTAAAAAAATTCTTGGAGATACTAATGCGAAGATAATTAACACTTTAATCACTGATTTACTAAATTTTAGCTTAGATAATGATGTAATTGGCTATAGTAATGAAATTTTCCAAGCGCTCAAAGAATTAAAGGCTTTTAATTATGAAAAAATTTATATCAGGAGAGACTTATTAAAAAAAAATTCTTCTGATAAAACATTCTTAGATAAATTAAAAGAAAAATTTAACTTGATTTTTGGAACGTGTTTAAAAAATTTAGAAGAAGAAAGGTACAATACTCCAATATTTAGAGATCATATCGAATATATTGATGATCCTGATTACAGCACTTATTTTAAACCACTTAAAAGTAATAAACAATTAACTTTAATTGTAAGAGATTACATTGCAGGAATGTCTGATAAATATTTTAACGAAATCTTCCGTGAGATTCGAGATCGTCGGCAATAAGATTCTTAAAATTGCCTAAATAGAATATACTAAGAAATCTCAATGAAAATAGTAAAGATGGATAATTTTAATTAAACCTATACATGAAGCTTTCATTGAACAGATACAGCCTAGTGCTTCTTTGATTGTATTACACTTATACTACACTTTTATTTAATAAAATAATCAATATAAAAAATAAAGGTGAATTACACATAAGAGGAATTTGTTATAAAAGTATTCAGTTTAGGGTTTTTTTTTTTTCAGTCACGGGGTTTTTTAAAAATTAGTTTTTATAAACTGATCTCTTTTTAAATCCCATTGAATGTGTAATTCAAGATATGATATAGATCTCAGTACATAAAAATCTATCTTTATTTTTTTGTAAACAAATTATAGTTTTTTCTATAATTTTATACTACAGACTAGTTCTTTTAGATTTAAGTAAGGTTTTTTAGAAAAATGTGATAATAATCACTTATTCTATTTAAAATTTAATAAAATGTTAGAATGTATTTTTTGTAAGAGTCGTTTGTATAAAATACTCAAGAATTTTTTTTACATATAATCAATTGAGAAAGGTTTTTTAGAGTAATATAATTATTAATTACCAAATAAAGCGTAATAATGTAGAATTAAGAAAAGATAATTCTCATTTTTTTAAAATCCTTTTATTATATCGTAGTGAGCATAGAAAAGTATAATAATTTAAAGCCGCGTAGTGTAGTGGTCAAGCATTTGGGGGTATGAATTTCTCATATCTGTGGAAAGGGCCCTGAACCCTGAGACCGCGGTTCGAATCCGCGCGCGGCTATTAATTTTTAACCTGTTCGTTTTATAATATGATAACCAAACTGAGATTTTACTGGTTGAGAAATTTCACCAATTTTTAGTTTAGTACATGCATTCCAAAATTCAAGGACCATATCTCCTTTACCAAACTCACCTAAATTTCCACCTTTTTTCTTACTTGGGCAAATAGAATATTGTTTTGCCAATATTTCAAAAAATTCGCCCGCATTTAAATCTTCATATATCTCTTGAGCTTTATTGTACTTTTCTACCAAAACGTGGCTTGCTTTTATCTTTCCACCACGGATGGGAGCACCTCCTTTTCTTGAATCTTGCCTCATCGATGATTTTCCTTTATTTTGAAATCCTTTACCATATTTATTTTTTCCCATAATAAATACTATAATATTGAACAACATTAATTTATTATTTGAAATCTAAAGAATTAATTTAGATTAAATTGAGACTAATAAAAAAAAAGTATATTTTAGTTTATAATTAAGTACCTGAAATTCTTTATCTCATCAATGCGGTTTATTTCAACAACCAGTTTTTGGAAATCTTGAAGACTTCCATCAAACACTATAAAAGTAATAAAATTTTGATTTACATAATTTTGATTTTTACTAACAATTTGAGATTTATATTCACACTCGATTCTATTTAACTTTTTTTGAATATTAAAATCATTTGGAGCAACGATAATCATATTCCCAATGATATTTTTTGTAATAGGAATTAATTCACTTGAGGTATCATCAAAAGAGGATACATCCATAGTAGACATTAACCGTAATAAAGCATCTCTAATTATTTTCGACCTATTTTCGTATTGATTTTTAGAGACTAATTTATTAATAAATGTTTTAAGGGCATCATTTAAGGAGACAGATATGATTGGCATAATTTTACGAAAAAAATTTCCCTAATTTTCTTTTTTAATATTAAATATAGTTATAAATTTATTCATTTATCTATTTATACTTTTTTATAACAAAAAAAGGCTAATTTTATAAAGGAATGATCAATTAAAAATTAACCCTTTTTTTTATTTCCTACACTATCCACATCCCATTTACTAAGTTTGAAAATTCTAAGGAATTAATATTATCTATAAAAAACTTTCC
>SDBV01007100.1_pt1 | contig 15373 bp, 23 predicted proteins | sample 2277081 | NCBI WGS metagenome assembly SDBV01 (sample SAMN10402039, study PRJNA504765) | marine sediment metagenome | isolation source: marine sediment core GS10_PC15, 223 cmbsf | place: Arctic Ocean: Southern Knipovich Ridge | collected 2010
AAAAAGTAAAGTATAAGGCTGGCAGGACACTTGAATGGCACTTCTCAAAATAAGTGTTGCTATAAGAGTCCCTGTATTATCAATGCCATCATAGATAGCAACATCTCCGACCGTAGTCATACCGTTGAAAGTTATCGAGTGCAGGACGCATGGCCGAGAACAAACCGCTAAGTCACCTGTAACATTAAGTTTATCCCAAGGAAAGTCTACTGCTTGATTAGCCATATTTTCACTCCCTGCCCTGCCGGGGTCCGGGGGAAAGGAGCCAACCCCCTCGCCCCGGCAAGCTAGATTTTGTATCGTCTACCGCTCCTTTTAGGCCAGGTACCCACCCATGTATGTGGCGCGCCAATCCAGTGGAGCAGCACCGAAGACCAGGCGAACCCGGTAGAACACGTTATCAGTAGCGAAGTCGCCCGACATCGGGCTTATGGCTCCGCCTCCAACGGTCACCTTGTCGCTTGCCTTCATGGCAACTTCAGGTCTTTCGTGTCCGGTCAGGTGAGCTGATTCTATGGCAGCAATATCATTCGGGTCTGAGAAGAGATACCACTGTGTGTGCTGATCGTTGCCGGTGTTGATGATGGGTAGATACTTGTCAACAACCAGCGTTAGTCCTAACGTGGCCACCACGTTGGCAGTCGGGTATGGCACACCAGCCACGCCGGTTGCCACTTGCTTGGTCGCCGAGGTCAATATCTGGCGAGCTGTGAATTCCAGCGCCGGGGGTACTACCAGGTATTTAGGGGTAGCCATTATCGGCTCTCCGCCCTCGTCGGTGAACATATTCATTGTCTGAATACCGACCTCAAGAGCATTGATGCTGAGTAGCGTAGCCGCGGCATTAGTACCAACCGCATAGAGGTTGGCATTTGCTGTGTGGGTGCCGACATCACTGGCATATATAGCGGTGACTACCCGATGCTCGGTCCTCGTGGCAGCCATAGCAAACCGATTCGGAGTGTCCTTCAGGGCTCCCAGGTCGTCATTAATCATGGTTTCCCAGGAGATGTCGAACTGGCGACCATACTTCCTTACCGAGATAGGGTACCTTTCCTCTTCCCGGTCGCTTGCCAGGTATTCTCCCTTCTGTGCTACTTCGGCAAGGAACTGGTCACCGCCGTGCATGGCGAACCTATATCCACCAACTTGTGGGTAAATCCTTGGAACTGTGGACGCCCGGGTAAAAGCCTTCCAGACAGGCGGCACCGCTTTGTAAGATGCGAGCATCTGCCTGTCCAGCACATCACCGAACAGTAGAGGAAAGTCGGAAGTCGTCAGGGCTTCCTGGAGTAGATACTTTTGTCTATGGGCCGGAAGCCCTCGGGCATTACTGAGCAGGTTAATGACCTCCGTGAGTTTCTGCTCGTATCCCTCGCCCTTGGGTATATCGGACAGGGCGGCATAACCGCTCCAGTCCTCAATTAGTTTTAGCAACTCTTGTGGCATTAGATTTGCCTCCTTGATTTATTTTTGTTCTGGTGTCTGGTTAAGGATGCGGTCTATCAGCTCAACATCGGAGCGGCCTTGGGCCGTATAAGTATTTGCCGCCGTTACGACTTTTAGATATTCATCTTCCGTCAGTTCAACCGAATCTGTAGACTGCTCAATCTTGATGGCAAGCACATTCTGCTTTACCAATGCAGCACCCGCCAGCTTTAGAGCAGGGAGGAAAAGGATATTCAATACCGAGTCCTTGACGTTATATTCGAGTGTATACTCCGTCACTCCACCGATAATCGGGTTTCGAACCTTCTCTATGACCTGATAGTCTTTCAAGTTTAGTTTCCGCATTTTTTTGCTCCTTTTTATTTTAATCCATTATCCGAATTAGTCTTGGTCGGCATAGACGCGGATATAGACGGTGCCTATTCCGACAATGCTGGCGAATGGGATGTAGCCAATGGGCGCATCAGACTCAGTGACTGCGGCGATGTAGCCGAGTGAATTTGGGTTAGCCGCTTCGAAGATATAGTCCATCGCGCCTGTGGAGGCGGCTACATTGACCCTGAAGTGGGCGATAGAGCCGGGATTGGCCGCCATGTCATATTGGAGTTGAAGGCCGATGACCCTGCTCGAAGTGATATCTTCGCCACTACCGCCAGCCCATATTCCGCCTTCATAGATAACCAGCAAGCCACCATTATCGGCGAAGGTAGCTCCCGGTTCTATCCAGACACCGTGAGCATAAATTCCACCAGTCTGAATACCATTTATCTGGGCATCGACATAGTGAAGCCCGGTTGACTCTCCGGCCGCAAGGATAGCTGTCTTATGGAAGCCAAAGCTATAGGCACCCGTTGGTACGGTCATGTACCGACGTTCCTCTTGCTCCGGCCATGGTGCCGCGTGAACCTTGACAGCAATTACGCCACTACCACCAGATACCATGCTACCGAGTGCATACCCGAAGAATACCTGATTGGCAAGGTCGGTTATCTTGCTGATTTCAGCATCACCGAGTCCGGTTGCGGGAGCTGTACCCAAAAGATTGCCAGCTCTGATATAGAGGGGATCGCCAATCTCAATGGCGACATTACCGGCGTCATTCTCGGCATAGACGGTCAAGTTAAAGATGCCCTCGCTATCAAAGGCAACATACTCGGTTGCTATAGCATCCTCAAAGGCCACCCCAACAAGGTTGCCAAAGGTTCCGGGAACTCCGGCATCACATACGATAACCGGGTCACCCTTATTAACTAATCCATCCGCTCTAAAAGGATGAATTAATTCCGTCTCGAGGACGGTTAAGTGTCGCCCCTCATAAGTGGAGCTGACTTCGGTCCCGGCAGTCTGGGCACCGGGATATCTTCCTACTGTTACTCCTGGCATTTTATTGCCTCCTAACTGTTATTTTACTGTTCTGCTACCCAGTGACGGCAATCTCTATCTGCTCGTCAGTCCATTCCGGGTGCATTGTCCTGAAGGACTCCTTGAGGGCTTCCGTGTCCTTCTCAGGATTGGTTTTAGTTGGCCCCAAGCCCTTCACCTTACCCGCCTCGGATAGTTTGGAGATATAATCCTTCTCGGCCTGTATCGCCTCGGCTATTCCATCAGCAGACTCAGCCGCCTCGAACCTCGTGAGTAAAACCGCTTTGGCAGCATCGGGTAGCTCCGCCTTATCCACAGCCTCTTTAATAGTGGCTTGGGCTTCGGCTTTTGCTTTGTCCTTGTCTGCCTCTTCTATCGTGGTCTTAAGGGTATCTCGCTCAGCGGTCAACGTAGCGTTCTGCCCCTCCAGTTCCGTGATTCGTTCCTCGGATTCCATAGCTTTCTTTACCTCCTTGGCTATTTCTTCCCTGACTGTAACTTCTATAAGTTTAACTAAATCAGGGCGATGCTCCTTTAATGCTGATAGTTCGATCAAATCTATATCTCGACTTCTATCAGACTCATAGAATGTGACGATCCCGCCAGCTCCAGGTTCAGTGACAAAATCAACCGACCTGGCAGCAACGAGCTTCTCTATTACCAGAGTCTCTTTGCCATCGATGGTGCCTTTTGAAGCGCTGCCCACTGCATTGATGGAGATGCCCATTTCTGAAAGCATATCCTTATCTCGCAATGAGGCTAACTTCTGCATCAACCATGGCTCCACGATCTCGGCAATACCAGTAACTACACCGGACTCGTCGACAGTAACATTCGTTAGTGTGGCCACCCAATCCTTTATAGACCGCTCCGGCCGAGCTTGGTCCTCCTCCTCGGTAGGATGATCGGCATACATCTTTTGTCCTTCGAATATACCATAATCGCGCTTCAGCATCTCGGCAGGATAGTACCTGTCTTCACTTTCGTTAAAGCCGGGCTTTATAACGACTACTGTAGCCCTGCCCTTATCGAACTTTGCCTCGGTAAGAGGCACATAATTCAAAACGATTTCTCGTGTCTCGGTTTCCTTCACCCATCTGGGGATATCCTCTTCCTCAACATCGAGCTTGCGGTATTCAGCCCTTATCTTCCGCTTAACGGCCGATAAATCAGTGGTGGGTATTGCTACCTTCTGACCTCTGAATCCACCGGGGCTTAAAGCTGCGGCCGCTCTCGCAAGTTGAGCCCGGGTGACTTTCTTCTCAAGGTCTTCCCAGAGCCGCAATTTCCAGCCTGAAGACGTTTCGACATCAGGAACGTAGGCATAAGCCTGTGAAGGGAACTGAACGCCATCCTCGGTCTTCTCAGCTTCCTGTGTTTTCAGCCATTTCAAAACGGCTTTCGCTTCCTTTAAGGCTTCCTTGGTATCCTTCTCTTCTGGCTCGGCCTCAGAAGAAAGAAGCTCCTGGCATAGCTCCACTATCTTCTTCACCCGAGCCGCATCAAGGGTAGCGTTCCGCTTCCCTGCTTCCTGGATAACCTCAGAGTAAATTGTCTGTAAAGATTCCATCGACTTAAATACTTTAGTACTTAATACCTTTGTAGGCTCTCCAAAGGTAGCCGCCCCATTCTCATCCAACTCATAGTTAGACTGATATAGCTGGCCATCAATGTTATACACAACATGACCATCGTAGACTTCATCGATAGTCAGCTCTTTGGGGATAGGGGACTGTACCCCGATTTTGTATTCCTGAATTAAAGCCTGCTGAAGTATTGTCTGTATATTCTTGGCGCTCAATTTAGTAACCATAGAAGCCTCCTTGGATTCTTTACCTCTCCACTGCGAAAAGCACACACCGGAGCGGTGTTCGTGATCCGGGAACTCTTCCAGCATGGAATCATCGGCCATGCAACGAGTAATAAAATCCTTCTCGGATTCATCGTCATGGGGTTTGGGAATTGGCACTGCTCTTCTCCTTACCTATCGGAATAACCATGCCCCCACACTGCCGGCAGACAAAGCAAGACTTCAGCATCTCGAAGTGCGGATGCTTGAACATCATCACGATGGTGAGAACGAAAGTCCTACATCTCTCGCAGTAGTATTCCATTAAACTGGATCCTTCCGAATATTGGGCGGTGGCATCTTGCCCTTGACACGAGTAACCATCGACCCGTATAGCCCACGCCGGCGCCGCTCTGCCCGATTCATATTGACTATAATCCCATCTGCGAAGTGCACGGGCGTACCTGGAGCCACGACTACATAATTCAACGGCTTGGCTTTAACCAATATGCCATCTGCATCCGAGCTATCGACTAGCCTGATCCGCCCGCCATCACCTATGATTGCTACTTTCTTATTGTCCACTTTGCTCCTTTGTGTCACAAATGGTAGCCAGTTGGGTGCTTAACCCCGCAATTACGGTATCCTTGTGGCACCATTCTGGACTCTTAACGCCTTTTCGCTTCTGTTAAACCTTGATAAAAAACGATAGCTTGATGGTCAGGACAGTCCCTGAGAGTTCCACCAGTGCAAACTTAGCTTCCCGATTGCTTCCCCAGAAAAACTCACGCTCTTTCCCCCAGAATCCGATTGATAAGCCTATTTTCATTTCGCTCCTCCATTATTTCCTCAAGATAGCTGGAGCTAATGAACACCGGCAATTAGGATGCTGAGGCGGAGCATCGGTACCCCCACTGAAAGTCTCTCCCTTGGGAATGACTCCCTGGGCCTCGTTGGCCTCGCATTCCTCAGAGACATCGCTATCGCCAACGGTCACCCATTGCTTACCATCAATGCCCATGCCCTTCATATTATCGAGGCTGGCATTAGATAAGGCATTCGCTGTCTCGGTCCGGGCAATCAACTGGCTCCGGAACCGGGTCATATCGGCAAAGGTGCTGCGAATCTCTCTGGATAAACTAGGGATGCCACGCTTATTCTGAATCCCATCAGCAATAACCCTGGCTAGCCGCTCCTTCGTTGTTGCATCCATCTCGGTGACCAGTTGGGCACCACGCTTGGCAGCCCAATCGACTGCCTGTGATATGGGTGGTCCCTCGAAGGCTATAGGGACACCCGCCTGCGTCTTCCCCCAGGTTATCATCTCGGCCTGACCGGAAACGTATATCTCAGCTAACTGTCCAGCCATGTCCACCTCGAGCTTCTCGTCAAAGGCTGCCAGCAAGGGGTCTAGCAAGCCACTGGTATCAGAGCCGATGCTTTCCTTAACGTTTTTAGCTAGCGTCATCTCTCAAACCTCATACATTTACCATTCGCATCAAGATGCACTGCCATAGTTTTACATCGCCCAAAATTTCCATCATTCCAGCGACAATCCCAGCTGTCACAGACAAGAGTCACCTTGCCAAGTTTACAGCCATCTTTTGACCAATGAGGGCAATGCGTTGCTTGGCATACCCATCGACCATCCACCTCTTCCCATGTGCATGGCTCTACTTTCCCCACTACTCTTGCTCCTTCTGTAATTGCACCACAAAGAGGCGATGTTTTTCACCGAACTCGTCAAACTTCTCTTCTTGCTCAGTATACGACTTTACTATCCTGAACCCCAGATTTTTAAGGGTTTCCAAATAGTCACTCCACTTGATTTTATCCTCAGTGGCTCGGTCATCTTGGTACTGAGTATCTCCATATATGTAAATGAAAGCTAAACCGTCCGCTTCGAGGACTCGGATAACTTCTGGGAGCGAGTTCTTAAGATTGGTTGAATGCAAAACCGATAAACTAAAAACGGCTCCAAAGCTGGAATCATCAAACGGCAATTTCTCAGCATTGGCCACCTTGAAAGTTACGGTTGTCTTTTCCTTCTCTGCATTCCCCTTGGCTAACTCCACAGCTTTTGGCACGATATCTATCGAGGCTACTCTAAAGCCCGACTTGGCGAAATGTATTGAATCCCTACCATTCCCACAGCCTATTTCCAGAACACTGTCAACCTCGTATTCCTTCATCAACTTGCTGAACTCTCTGGCAAAGACTGATGGCTTCATTCCTTCGGCCCAATGGGGTACTCCCTTTTGGTACTCAGCCTTCCAATCACTCGGAGTCATAGCTTCTGTGACTACGTTCCGATTGTATATCGCCCCCAGCTTATGGTAAGGGAAGGCGTCGGCCAGCGACCGGAAGTATCCGGCCATCAGCCGCTCTAGCCTCTTCTGCAGCCTTTGATTCTTCGGGCTTTGTGGATTGGCTGGTATCTCAGCTTCCAGCAAGTGAATAATCTGGTTAAGCTCCTGCAGGACTGTCATACTCTTCATCATTTAGTAACACCAGATTCCTCCCATAACCATTTCTGATTCTCATAGTCTACGACAGCTAATTGTATCTCAGCTTCTATAAGCTCAATTTCATAGTCCCTTATCTCTTCCGCACTGAGTAACATATTTAGACCTTAAACTCCTGATGCTTATGCCCGATTCCCTTCCCACTCTTTTGCAGCATGTGGATGATGGTTCTCCCCGGTTTAGAGCATTTCCCGCATCGGTATTCATTGGAGTTTAATACCCGGGTAGCATTGACTAACTCTCTGGCTTCCGGCAACTGCTTCGGTGTAACCATTAAATACTTTGGTTTAGATGGACTATAGGTGTAGCAGTTGATAACATTATCATTCCCGGGACCATCGCCAAATTCGACGTCAGGACAACCGCAGGTCGCAATTTCAAGGCTACAGGTATCGCACAGATTAACATGCCCGATTGCCACGGTAGTTGCTGGTGTCGGTGCCTGCTCCATAGCCCAACCCTCGATGCAATCAGAAGGCATGGCTATCAGCCCAAGCTCGGTTACCTGATCAGGTGTCATGTCTGACCTGAAAGCATAGGCTCTTTCAAACTCTTCCTTAGTGAGAGCCTCGTCCACCTTGCCAATGCCGGAACATGCCGTACATCCTATCACCAACAAGCCGGCATCGTATTCTTTGAATCCCTCTCCTTTACACTGTTCACATTTCATGCTGCTCCTCCTTTTTTAGTGACCATTTCCATGGACCTTTATCACTTCCCGGAACTGCTTCAGCGCTTTAGTCAGGGCAATCTCGGGATTCGCTTTAGCTTCCTTCGCTAATTGGTCTAAAACCTCGGCAGGGTCATCGATGCCGAGGGTTATTAGTGCTATCTGCATAACATCATCTAATGCTGCCAGCTCGGGTATGACGTTAAGTATCGCGACAATGGCCTCGGCAGCCTGCGCAATATCGGCTGGAGCAATAGCAGGGAAGTCAATGTCGACATACCACTTCTCCGGGGGTATATTATTATGAGCCAATACCAGTTGAAAGATATCCCTATAGGTATCAGCCCATACCGCCTGATAGGACTGAAACATTTTCATCATCGGCAATTCCACTGTCTTGGCCGTGGCCAGATTGCCGATAGAGATATCCCCGAAGTATTGCTCTGGTATCCCGACCGCCGCCGCCACCTGCAGCTTAATCTGCCGCCCATCCTGATAAGCATTTCTGGCGCCAGAATCCGTCTTGATAGGCTGCGTGTCTGATCCCATATTCTCCAATAGCTGAGAGCCGGCGTTTATCTCCTTATCGTCAGTTATCGCCTTAATAGCATTGACCGCGGTCTGACCACCTGCAACTTTAGTCTTCCAAGCGAACCGGGCCAACGCCAGCATGATAGCTATCCGACTGGCCAGAAACCGTCTATACTGCTTTATCCAATCCAGTGCCGGCAATAATAGGGGATTACCGCGCTGAGTGATAGTTCGAAAGGTTAAATGGTAGACCAAGGCATCATCGGTATGGCTGACCGTCTGGCCCTGTAAGTCCGTAGTCGGTTCCCCTTTGATATTGGTAGTGCTGCGGTAGATTGAAGTATGCGGCGTCGATAGCCGGTCGCTCCAGAGCCGTTTATAATAAAGCACGTTCTCAACGTCATCAGGGTCGGTGATTATCTCAGTTATCTCCAAGGGGTCGATTCGCCTTATTGCGGCCTGCCCCTTGGCTCCCAAGAAGAGGGCAAAGAATATCTCGCCATCAACCAAGTCTTTATCCGAGGATTTCCGCTGGCCACGTACCGATAGGACTGGCTGGTTAATCGGAGCATTCCAGAAGGCAGTCAATACCTTTTGAGTTTGATCATCCTTGGCTTTCCATGTCAAACCGGGGCCGAAGGTATAGTCAGTCCAGAGCCGGACTGACTGCGCTCCCAAGGGGTCTTTCGTATAGTAGAGTCTGGAGAGCTTCACGTTGAGAACCCGCTCCGCTTCTGTGACGACCTCGCCGGTTGTTTGCGAAAGATTCAGCCAACCTTTATCTTCGAGCTTCAACTGATCTTCGACTTGCTGCGTGGCCTCCCGGATAATCTCTTCAACCTCGGAAAATGGCGCCATCTCTCTGAGCTTCGTTTCCGTGGCGCTTTCCCTTAACGGATAGAGCGTTCCATCTGCCCTGTATAAAACCATATCAACTCCTAGCTTATTCCTCTGGGATAAAGACTAGATAACACGCAGGGTCACGGCCATCAGCCTCCATAAACTCACCACTCTTCTTCAATCCTTCTAGCATCGCATCGGCGCCAGCTTCTTTGTTGGCATAGTCCCTGCATTGCAAACACCCATCACCACTACAAGGATGCTCACCTAACTCTTCCCATCCTTCAGGTCTCATAACTTGCTCCTTTTATTTCTCTCTGATTTCAAGGGATATGCTTGGTAATGCTCCTATCTCGGCATCCGCAGCTACATGAAAACTCCACATCACACTCTCGCTTGAATTGGCTGCTATATCCCCCAAGACATTAGCAGACGTTCCCATGACAAGTGTGGTGCCGGGTAAGGGATTCGCAACCACTACACTGTAGCCATCTTCCTCGACTACTATTACACCATCAACTAGCATCTCTATTTGAGCAACGGAACTGCGTGGATTTCTAACTGTTATCTGTAATGAACCACCAACACCCTGCGTCAAATTAGCTGACCATATCCCATCTACCAGCACTCCGCCTTTATCTGATATATCAATACCTGTTACCTCTAGCAAAAGGGGGACATCGGGAGGCGGGTCGCCTCCGCCGCCACCTCCTCCTCCACCTCCGCCGCCACCATCATCAGGAGTTATAATAGTAATGCTTGTTGTAGCAGACCATATTTGTGTAGCGGCTAGAGCTATCCCACCAGCCAGAACTAACAGAATCACCACTGCTACCACTACCACACTCAGATGCTTTCTCATTGTGTCCCTTAGATTCTTGATGTTCATGCTGTGCCTCCCGCTCCTTTTACTCCTTTATCAGTTGGCTCTTGAGGTCCTGGAACTTGGATTCAGGCATTTCGCGCTTAATACCATTCTCCTCATCATCCCAATCGATAACAGCTGAATTGGCCTCTAGCCACTCAATCCACGCGTTATCTCTTTCTTGCTCGGCTTTTCGGGCTACCGTTCTCGCCCAGGAGACTTCTTGCTTAGGGTTGGTTCTCTCATAATTTTCCCAGAGTTTGTCTAGTTGCTCATCGCTGAGTTCTTTTAACATCTTCCGCTCCTTTTACAAATCCATATTATCCATGTTCTGCATAGCATCGTAGACTATGATGCTGGGTTCGAGTTCCGGTTCAGTTAATACTAACTGGTTGAATGCCCCGCTTGCGGCATCCACCTGGTCATCATGGCCTGTACCAGGGAACCCTTCAGTTTCATCGAGGAATTCGTTAATCCAAGTGCCCCTCACCAGTTTCACATTACCAGCTTCCGCCTGTGAGCTTAATGGGTTAGCTCTCACTTCTTTACTGCCGGTTGAAGGTATCCCCTTGAAATCCCAACCCATCAATACATGTCGGCGGTAATCATCGATTACCTTTACTCCGGAGCTACCAGGTTCCTGTTCCATCCTAACTGGCACATTCGGGCCGTCCAGTTCTGCCGTCTGCTTAACAAGCTGCTCGTTTGCCTGCGGGGTTCCTCTCAATCGCTTCACATCAACAATATAGAGGCTTTTGCTGGGCGATAATCCTAATAGGCAACCAGCAGTCCAGTCTGGGTCCTTCCCAAGCTTTGCCTCAGTAGCGGCCATATCCCAGAATCTCAGCAACTGACACCCCGCAGGCAGGACATCTACAATCTCAAACCATTCCCTCTTGAACTTACTGCCAGCCTTCCTTGCCGACCAATCTCCATTTAATAATTGGTTACGCGTTACGGAGTCCAAGTTGTTAAGACTCCTGATATATGCTACTCGGTCCAGGTGAGGATTGTCGCTGAGAGTTGCCGGGATGAAAGGCCTCCCATGGTCCTTCCCTTCAATTATAAACCTCTGTTTTACCCACTCATGGCCGATACTACCAGGATTTGAAGCCCCCCTGATTCGTATTGGCACATTAGAACCCTCTAATCTCCGCGTCCGCGAGTGCATATACCGATATTGATACTCGGAGAATTGGGTCAGTTCATCAAAGCCTATAAACTGAAAGGCAGCAGATTGATACTGCTCTACGTCTTTGTCCGCCTCCAGGTAACCATAGACTACCTTAGCCCCGGAGGGATATACAAAGGCATTACTATCAGCCTGCCATTTAGCCCTTCCTCCAAACCACATCCGGGACCTGTCCAGCAAAGCCTCCGGTAATGTCAAAGCCTTGTAAGTACGCCTCAATAAAAGAGCGGCATATCCTGAAGTGTCCACATACTGAAGGGCTGCCATGAGTAAAGCATCGGATTTACCACCCCCGGCGGCACCTCCATAAAAACACTCTTCACTGTTCAGGCTCAGGAACAGGAGTTGTTTGTACGTCGGTTGATGAGGACAATACAGTGGCATCCTCACCGTGGCCAGTGCTTCCAAGTAATGCTGCCGAGATTCCAAGTTGCTCTGCTTCGAGGATTGCGGCTGCGACTGTTTTTGAGTCAAAATTGATGACATTTAGAATAGTAACTCCTTCTCCTTTATTGGATCCGCTAGGCTCAAATCCCTCAGCATAGAGCTTGTCCATCTTGTTGAGCAGGTCAATAGCCTGAGCAGGACTATTAAGTTTGATAGTGGTGTGCTTGACCGGAATATCTCTACCGATCTCTGTTATCCTAATCTCCTGGAGGGCAGCACTCTGTAGCTTCTCAGGAGTGAGCTTGGTCATAAAGTCGGCGAACCGACCACGGACTATCTCGGTCAGTACCTGCTTCCTCTCCAGGACACCGGCAACAGAGTCATCCTCAGCCTTTTGTTGCAGTTCATTATAGCGGGCTAAGATGTTGGCATTTGTTGACAGCCTACAACCTATTGACCTCGCCCATTTCGGGGCGTAACCGGCTACGATAGCCGACTCTTCTTTGGTCTTACCTTCAAACCAGTTTTGAGTATATATCTCTTGCCTTGAATTTTTAAGTGCCGGCATCTAACCTCACCGCCTCTTTCCCGGTGAACTCTTCCCACCGCTTGATTATCACATCACAGTAATGCTCGTCTATCTCCATCATGCGGCAGGCCCTGTTCAGTTTCTGGCAGGCTATTAAGGTGGAGCCGGAGCCGCCGAAGAGGTCGAGGACAATATCCTTGATATTGCTGGAGTTAGAGATACCGTGTTCGCATAATGCAATCGGCTTCTGGGTAGGATGTAATTCGTTTTTAGAAGGCTGCGGATATTCCCAGATAGTGGTATCGTTTGACGGACCGTTCCAAGTGGGTTTCCCCTTCACGCAATATAGGAGAGGTTCATGCCTCTGCATATACTGAGCGGTAAAAGCACCGTAATGAGGATTTAGCTTCACCCAGACTATCATCGCCCGGATTCTCCAGTCAGACAATGCCGTATAAACTACCTTTCCCTCTCTACCTGCGAACCAGACATACATCGCCGCTTTGTTTTTAACTGGCAGGAGAGGAATAAATCCAGAATATAAATCACAGTCATCCCCGATTAATTTTTCCCGTTTCTTTTGATTATTGCTCCCACCCTCATAGTCCACCCCGTAAGGTGGGTCAGTGAATACCATATCAGCCTTCTCACCCGCCATCAACTTCTCCACATCGGTTAAAACAGTGGCGTCACCGCAAAGGAGCCTATGGTTGCCTAACTGCCAAAGGTCACCCTTCTTACAAATGGATTCTGTGGCCTCTGGTACAGCATCATCATCGGTATTTCCGCTTTCCGGCACAAATAGCTGATTCATCAGCTCAGCTATTTCGTCCAAGTCGAATCCGGTTATCTCAATGTCGAACTCCCCGGTGTCCAGCTCGAGGAGTAAATCCTTCAATAATGGGTTATCCCATTCGCCTGATATTTTATTGAGTGCCAGGTTGAGAGCCTTCTCTTTGGTGTCATCCAAGTCGACTACCGATACTTCTACCGATTTGATGTCCATTGACTTGAGGATTTTAAGCCTCTGGTGACCACCCACCAGATTACCGCTCCGCTTGTTCCAGACAAGAGGCTCAACCATGTCGAATTCAGTAATGGATTTCTTGAGCTTCTGATATTCAGCGTCCTCCGGCTTGAGGTCTTTGCGTGGGTTATAGGCAGCCGGATTAATCTGATCAATGGCAATCGTCTGGATATCCATGTGCTCCTTATAAACGAAAACCCGGCCTCTCGACCGGGCTCTAATTAATTCGGGGCTGGTTCGGTACACTTACGCAGTCAACAAGATTGCGACCCTTCAGATGTCCGATAGTTTGAAACTGACACCAGCCCCTTTATTAAGAATTATCCTTTCACACCGTTCCGCTAATTATACAACTATCACGTACCACTCATTTTGTCAAGTCCTAGACTAAAAAGGGGGAATACTTAATATTTTCAGTTCAATTATGAATCACGACTAAACGGGCCACTTAGCCTTGAGAAATAACCGGCATTTCCTGCCTTAATATTTGGTCAGCTAATTTATAACATACCCGGCAAGGTGTTCCGCCCTCTCCACCGTGAAGTTCACTTGATATTCTAGCTATCCTCTCCCTCTCAGCTATCAGATATAATTCCTTCTTTTGGTCACGTTCTTCTATAGCTTTTTTCAGGTTCATTGCTTACTCCTTAGCATCCTTATTCCAATACCAATAGCAAGGACGATTCGCTTGGCCAATGCGTCTGAAGATGATTAAATTCCTATCACGTAACCACCAGAAGGTGAAGACGTTACAATGGCCACCATCCTTAACTTTCACCATGAACCCATCGTCATATAGTTCCTCGCCATCTTTCAAGCGGTCAATTACCTGTTGTCTAGTTATTCTCATCTTTCAGCACCTCCTCATTAGGGTTATCCTTATCCATCAGTCTCTCCCCTTTCTCTTAATATCTTGATACAATCAGGACAAGTAATTTCGATATCAGCATAGGTCAATAGAAAGCTATTAGGCATATGCCCACAAATAGTAGTGTGCCCCATATCTGTGCTGAGGTGCATAAATGTATCTTCTTTGCGAGTAGCACCATTCATAAACTCCCTTGACCCTCTGCCTTTTAGAACTGGATTATGCGTACTCATTCCCTCTCTCCTAACAATGCTATGATTTAATGTCATTTCTTCACCTCCTATTTAATTTGGGTTAATACATTAGCCACGTCAGCACCTTCTTCTCCAAACACTTCGTTCTCGTTATCAACAATAATGTGAGTGAAGGCGTCAATGAGCCTGATAGGAGCATCTGCGACCAGTAGATTGCCATAGTGTGCCATAAAACAAGATACTAATTCCCAATCTGATGCTGCACATTGCCGTGAGCGGTCAGCCCCATTTCGGCAATCTACTGGCTTTTCTCTCAACTTAAAAATACAGGTGCCAAAGCTCGGCTTCATCCCCTTCTCCTCCTGGTCGATTATTGGGTTTCTAGGTTAACCTTTGAACCATAAACTCCATGTGATTACTCTGTGGTGCGTTCAAGTGGGGACATAGATTGTAGTTCTTTTGCGAGACGTGCCTGACATCATGACTATAGCGAACTGGGAATCTTCTGACCAACCAGTCCGGCCAAAAATCCCTCTTGAGTTCCTCCCACATTGTCGCCGGATAAGTTTTAACCACGTCTTCGATTTCCTCATTCCAAGTGTTGTAGCCAAGGAGGAAAAACCTAATTTTGCGTATGACTGCATCAGCATAAACCTGTATTAAATCGTGGTCTTCCGTAAAGGTCATCTTCTTAAGTTGCCCCTTATCTACAAGGTCAGCCAATCCGAACTCTATGTATTCAAGAACGTACCTCTCGTACTCCACCTGTTCATTATAATTTCTCATATTCAAACCTCCTTCAGATTTCTATCCTTTTTTAAGAAACTCCCTGTAGGATTTACCTTTTCTTTTTTGGGTATCATGCCACCGCCGGTCGGGACCGCTGGCCACATAGGCCAGGGCATTCTTCAATCGCTTCCGGACCGACCATACAGGCATGCCGAGATATTTAGCCATCGACTCCTCACTCTTGCCCCAACACTCAATAGCCTCCAGGATAAGACCATCGCGACCGCAATGTTCCATTCGGTCCTCAATCTCCGCGGCATATTCGGTAGGGGTCGTAAAGGCAGCTCTCCTCGCAGTCCTCTTGGCAAAGATATCTACATAATTACTTGCCTCCGGCGGCCAATGGCCACTCAACA
>SDBV01007101.1_pt1 | contig 15372 bp, 13 predicted proteins | sample 2277081 | NCBI WGS metagenome assembly SDBV01 (sample SAMN10402039, study PRJNA504765) | marine sediment metagenome | isolation source: marine sediment core GS10_PC15, 223 cmbsf | place: Arctic Ocean: Southern Knipovich Ridge | collected 2010
TATTTCCGAATTGGAAAGAAAAAAGCGCAGGCCCTCCAGATTCCCCCGGCCAAGGCTGCGCGCCGCGCCCATCAAGATCAGGTTGGACTTTAATTGAATCTCAAGCAGCTCTAAAAGCATGGGCAGGGTTACCATTACGGCCACTCCCAGGGCATTGTCCCCGAGGCCGGGCCCGATTATATAATCCGGGCGAACGGTTATGGTATGGTCCACACTGGCGGGAAAAACTGTATCGGTATGAGCGACCACCAAAATGTTCTTCTCACCCTCTATTCCGGGCAGTATTCCCAGCACATTGCCCATCTCATCGGTTGAGGTATTTTGCAGACCGCTCTCGGTAAAACGATTCTCGATAAACTCTACGCGGCGCCTTTCTTCAAAGGTTGGAGCCGGAATTTCCCCGATCATCACCAGGTTAGCCAGAAGGATCTCCTGTATTGCCACCACCGCATCTTTGATGTAGGGCAGCGTGTCGATTATTTCATCGATTTTTTCCAATTCACCAATTATTTCGCTCATTCAAAGCCTCTTGCCTTCATTTTACGGTTGTTCGGCCTGGATGTGCAAGCCGCTCGATTGGCAGCGGCCTTGTAAAATCACCATTTAGAAGTTGCAATGAACTGGATGTGGAGGGCTCGTAAAAAGTCTCATGCGAGAGCCCCCCTGTCCGGATTATAGCCAGGGCGGCCCCAAAGACCGGGTTTGCTTATTTGCCCGAGAATTTTAAAGGATGCAGGATTCGGAGCTTATTAGAGTTGTTGCATAAGTCTTTTTTTGACGCTCTGTGACATTTTCATGATTTATAACTATTTACGGTATAATGAATTATGAAACATGCCTTAATTCAGAATTGCTGTTTTTTGACTTATGCAACAACTCTAATAAAGTCCAGCGCCCAAACCTATTTTATTGAACTTTGGCTGTAAAACTTAGGTTGCGAGTGAAATCAGTACTGGGGAGAAACCGGAGATGAGTTTACCCAAAACGGATCTGGCTTTACCCTTGCTATTACCGCCGCTCTTGGTGGCGGATCCTTCTGACAGATTTCTTTATCGGCGTAAAGTGGGGGAAGCTATTAAACTCGTAAATCGAATTATCATCATTATTGTCTTAGGAATCTTATTTTCAACCTGCCGGTCAACAAAAGATTCTGTTAAATCTTCTTCTGAACATCCCGCGGATTTGGAATCAATATTCACAGTCAGGTATTTAACGAGAGAATTGAGAATTGATGAAGAATATATGTATGTGCAGACCACAGAACATGAAGAGCAGATTAATAGTGCAGAAGCAGCGGAATTTTTTCATGCCTATCCTGATTTGAATGGCTTCATCCTGGAATCGGATTATAGATTTTTAATGCTGGCGATCCAGGATGGTCAGGCTTTTACGCTGTTGATGAATAGGAAAAGATTGTTTTCCTTAATAAGTGAATATTTGTCTGAATCGAACCATGTCTATAGCCAATACAGCAGTATAGGCGGACTCACAGAGACGCCTGATCAGATATACTATTTAAATATCCTGGATCAGCTTAAGGTTTTTCTGCTGTTAGACACTCTGTATAAAAGAGGAATAACCGCCAAGATTGGCGGCTTACTCGTTGCTGATATGCTGAACACCAAGACCGAATACGGTGGCGTAGTTAAATACTCTCCGAAATCCAAGCAGAAAATCAAACTCGAGTTCATCACATCCAGTTCCTCTAGTGATTCGGGGTATATTCCTGAAGGTGATGTCATAAATCCGAACCATATGGCAATGTGGCATAACCATGCCGCCTATGATTTTTCCGTTCCGCTCTCGGAAGTAGATAACAGTAATATCGCCGGTCCCAGCGGTAAATTGAGCGGTTCTCTTTTGAGCAGCCTCGGGGGAGATCTTTGGGAATATTTTATAAATGGAATTGACGGAATCGTTATTACACCTACAGGCAATCGAACATTTAATTTAGACTTCGCAACCTCAGAAGGAATAGTAGTGGATCTCGGTATCTTCTCTTATGAGTGAGTAAGCTCAATCCGGTTACTATCTGGCGGCACTTATCCCATCCGCCTCCTTAGTGGACGACAGGGCTTTTTGCAAATATTTATGTCCGATAACCGCGTTTTTTAAAATCGGCTCCTGTAATCACAATCCATAAACCTGCCGCGGGGCAAGATAATGGGAAAACTTATCTAAAAGAGCCAGGCGAACGGAATAGCAAAAATGACAGGCATCCACATATTGATCATCATGCTTGACCTTGTAATCTTTGGCTAAGAGAGCCGGACCGCCTCGCAACAAAGGGCTGCAGATCGGGTGGGAATCGGCATCATAGTTCTTAACCAGCCTTGATAGCGGAATTTCCCGGATATTGCCCATGCTTAGTCCCTGGCAGAGATGGATGTTGCCGTAAGAATCGAGGTGAACTCTCGACGGCTCTCTTAAATCCTCATACGGGCATTCATTAAATTCTTCCCACCGCCTGCGGGGAAGCCCTTCTACCAGCTTCTCGACCGCTCTGCCCCGAAACATAGTGCCGCCGCCTACGACAGTCGCTCCTTTATCCTGCTCCTTGTCCGGACCCGTTTCCGGAAGAGGTTTCTCAATGCAAATCGACCCGACGGGCAGGTCCAACCTCTCGGCCGCAGCTATGGCCCGTTTGGAAGGATTATCTTTTTCATCTTCATGGTGAAATGAATCGTCGCTTATACTTAGATCTGCTATTCCTAATTCACAAAGAGGATCGAGCCAGAGCTCTACGTTTTCTTCACAGGTCGCGAAATATCCATTAGTGACCACACCGACTTTAAACCCCTTACTGCGGGCAAGTTTTATTCCCTCGATCATTAAAGGGTAAAATAAAAACGGCTCGCCGCCTTCAAAATAGACCCACTCTATGGTGCCGATTTTGACGGCTTCATCTAGAGCATGACGCATCTGGCTCAGTGTGAAAGTGCCCCCGGCATTCGGGCGGCAATAGACAAAACAATGGTCACATTCCAGATTGCACATGTAAGTAAGAATAAAATGAATTCCCTTGAGCATGATACTCCTTCACTTCTTGATAGTGTATTAGATTATCCGCCCGGATACAATTACCGGGCCCTGAACAGCCGGGTTCGCTCAGATTTTGCTTAGCAAATTTAATGAATTTCCAGTAAAATAAGTAAAATAAGAAAAGGAGGTTCCCTTATGAAAATAATAGACTTAATGCCTGAACACGAGCAGTTGTATTTCGTGTGCCTCGAGGATTGGTCCGATGAGATGAAAGATGCCGGCAACCACAAGGAACTCTGGTACAATAAAATGAAAGATAAAGGCCTGCGGGCCTCGTGGTTCAGAAAGCGGGAATACAGGTACTGCTCTGGAAGCCGTTCACGGCGGATGCTGTTCCTCCTAAGTGGATCAGGCAGAGGAAAAAACCGGAGCTCGTTCCCAATAAGGTTACGGTCACCGCTTTTATCAACGGTTGGTGTCCGGCCCAGAACATGGTTTTTTAAGAGGGCAAAAAGAGTCAAGAGACGAAGATTATAATCGAGTCGTATTATGACAAAAGAATCCTTGGGGCTGGTTCCTCTGGATTTTCACGATCAAAAACTTCTTGAGAAATTGGCTTTTCATCTTGGGAATATCTTTCCTATCAAGGTAAAGCGCGGGGCAGCCCTTGCTTTACCGGAACGCGCCTATAACTTTCATAGAAGACAGTTCAATTCATCTGTTATTTTAAATCGCCTCAAGAGAAAGGTAAAAGGTTTTGCCAAAATTTTGGCAGTCACTGAAAATGATCTATACGCGGAAGGTTTGAATTTTGTCTTCGGTGAAGCTGATCCGGCGAGCGGCCTGGCCATAATCTCCCTGTCCCGCCTGTCAAAGACGGATGCCAGGTTGAATCATATTCATTTTATTAATTCCCGCATATAGACCTGTTTGGAAGTTTCAGAGCCTGCAGTCACAGCTTTATCTTCACCGATGTTCTCCTGGTATTATGATAGGTCCCGAAATTATCTTTGGAACCATATGCCAGGAGCACTGTGTACTCTCTACCGGGAACTAAAACTCTATCTCCAGGGTTCCCTGAATCGAGCGGGATGGTGAAGGCCAGTTCCGTGCTTGCCCCGGTCTCCGATCCGGACACATCAGTAATATTATTCTTACCCCCCACCTTTTCATCCGCCCGGTGAGATGTCCGGGCAACTCCGTAATCGCCACGCATAAAGACTTGGCTGTCTTTTACAAAGCCGATGACTATATTGGCGCCTTTCATGCGGCGGACCGGATCGAATCCAACCGCCACCCAGCCAGTTGTCGGGGCCCGGACAATAACATCCAGGTGCTCGTCCTTCACCGGCCACTGCAGGTTGATGCCGTCTTTGGTGATTTTGATAATAGACGTTTTCATTTAGAATCTGTTTTTCTTTCTGATTTTCATCACTTGCGGCCGGGAAAGGCACAGCCGCCAGGATAAGCAGGCAAAAAATGATCGATTTTATTCTCACGGAATCCTCCTTTCCCTTCGGGATTGCTCTCTTAATAAGGATATGATGTTTTTCTAGAAAAGAAGATGATAATTTTTTTAATCGTACAGAAGTCTCAGGTACTCGTTCCTGGCGAAATGCTTAATGATCTCTGGCTGTATTTTTTCAGGATCCGCAGCGTGATTCAGCTTTCCGGGATTGAGGAGAGCGTCCAGAATTCTTTTGAACGTGAACGCGTATCTCTTATGCTCAAAACGGTCCTCCACTTCCCTCTCTTTGTTCGGTGCCTGGGTGTGCAGGAGAGCCCGGATTCTTTCAATTAAATTTTTGTTCACCCGGCGGAAATGGCTGCGAGCCTGCTCCGATTCCAGGCCTGATAAAAGGCGTAACTGGAGCTCCGCCGGTAAATAAGAGAAGTCGATCAACTCTTGCTCGAAAAGGCTATGAAACTCCTTCTTTAGCCTGGCAATCTCTTCAGCCGGTAACACCCCTTTCAGGCCCCGGACCTTCTGCTCATAGGAGGACAGTAGCTTTTCTCTCTCCCCAATAGGCAGGGGGCAAAGGATGTTATCATAAAAAAAAGCCGGATAATCGCTGAAAAGCTCCTTCATCCCGGTGAGAATATCCAGGTTACGGGCTGCCAGGGGAAGCCGCCACTGGAGGGCATTGATGAATAGATAGCCGAAACCTTCCTGGATGGAAGAGGAGAGCACCAGGTCACTGGCCCCGATTAAGTCCTCAAACTGGAGGCCCGCCTGCTCCAGGTCAGCCCCGATGTTCCAGATACCCCGGATGATCCCTTCCCGGTAGCCCTTTTCCACCAGGGTGGAGTAGGGCGCTTCGAGCCTGGAGGTTCCTGGAAGCGTGACCATCAGGTTTACCTGTCGATCAAGAAGTCCGGCGATCAGGGCTGCTTCAAACACGTTCTTTCTTCGAATGGCCCGAACCGGGTAGAAGAGCAGGGGATGCTCCGGATGAAAGGTAAAATTTCTGTCCTTAAAAGCAGCGGCGAGCCGGCCTTTCAATTCCTGTTTTTCCTGAGGGGATGGGAAGTAAGGTGCAACCGGGTTCTCCAGAACACTGACCAGGGCAGGAGGGATTCCTGCCGTTAAGAGGATTTCCCGGTCCCGGCCGGTCAGCACAGCATAGTGCACCTTGGGGCAGATGGGATAGGGTGGCAGGGTCAGCATTCGGTTTAAGAAGGCAAGGTTTTGATATCTACCGCATTCCGGAAAATCGTGAATCTGAAAAATCATCTTCTGCCGGGAACCAGACTTGAGAATTTGAAGCAGGGCTTCTGTGAAGATCGGGTTCTTGCCGAGATGATGATTGTGAATCCACCAGATAGAGTCATCCGACCCGAAATCTTTCAAGAGCTGGGCAGCCAGCTTCCGGCTTTCCGGCCCCGGGTTCGGGCTGCCTCCCGGATCGAGGTAGTCGATCCATGGATAGAGTGTTAGCTTAACATCCAGCGCCTTAAGATCGGAGCGGTTAGACGGAATCCTGCCGGCTACCAGGCGAATTTTTTTCACCTCTTCAAGGTGCTGCCTGAAGGCGGCAATGGCTCGGGTGACTACGCTCGTTACTCCGCCGGTCAAAAAATGATAGTGAAAGATGGTTAAATCTAGATGCATACCGGATACCCGTCAGATCGCTTAATCATATTTTCAAGCTTTTTTTAACCGGAAGCTCCCTGCGCTAATAGTATCTTCAAACATGGCGGGTCAGACCCGGTCCGTCAACAGTAAGTATGAACCGGTCTGGATGGCATTCTTTCAGGCCCTGGCTACCTCCCATCCTTTCTGCAATTATATCCCACGATTATATTAAAGTATATTAAAGCGAATTGATGTCCCGCAGCCGGAGGTGAATCATTCGCAATTTCCGGCAGAAAAGCTTGCAAGTTTAAACTGTTTGGCTTTAAAATATAGCTCATGAAAGAGAATATTAAAGAGCACCTGGTTTTTCTTTACGGGCAGGAGCAGGGGCTTGAAACACTTAAGCATCTGGAGAGGCTCCTGGAAAGCTACCGCACGCGGATCATGAGACCCAAAACGACCACACCGTCCACAACAGGCGGCCTGACCCTGGATGAAAGGGATTCGATCCTCATAACCTATGGGGACCAGTTTCGAGAAGAGGGAAAGCCGCCCATTAAAACCCTGGGCTCTTTTCTAAAAAAACATCTTAAAGGAATAATTTCCGGAGTCCATATTCTCCCCTTTGCCCCCTATTCTTCGGATGACGGTTTTTCGGTTATCGATTATAGGAAGGTCAACCCGGATTGGGGCGACTGGCCGGAGATCACCACCATCGGGGAGGATTTCCGACTCATGTTCGACCTGGTCTTGAACCATATCTCGGCCCGCAGCCCCTGGTTCAAAGGTTTTTTGGAGGGGGAGGAGAGATACCGGGATTACTTCATCGTTGTTCCTGAGGGCGCCGATGTCTCCGGGGTTTTCCGGCCCAGGGCGCTTCCCCTCTTGACCCGCTTTAAAACCGCTTCCGGCGAGAAGCTGGTCTGGACAACCTTCAGCGCCGACCAGGTCGATCTCAATTTCGGGAATCCGGAGCTGCTCCTGGAGATGATTGATATTCTTCTCTTCTATGTTGAGCAGGGCGCCCAATTTATCAGGCTGGATGCGATTGCCTATTTATGGAAGGAGCTCGGGACCCCCTGCATCCATCTGGAGCAGACCCACCGGGCGGTCAGGCTTTTTCGCGCCGTCTTCGATGCCGTTGCTCCCTGGGTCATGATCATCACCGAGACCAATGTTCCCCATAAAGAGAATATTTCCTATTTTGGCAACGGTTTTAACGAAGCACAGATGGTCTACCAGTTCTCTCTTCCACCCCTGGTGCTGGATGCCTTCCGGCGGGGAGATGCTGCGCATTTAAAGCAGTGGGCCTACACCCTGGGAGAGCTGGAAGGAAATATCACCTTTTTCAATTTCCTGGCTTCCCATGACGGAATCGGGCTCTTACCGGCCCAGGGCATTCTCTCCGAGGATGAGCTCCAGGGTCTGGCAGAGCTGGCCCTGGCCCGCGGCGGCTTCGTATCCTATAAGTCCACCCCGGCCGGGGAGATTCCCTACGAGTTGAATATAAGCTATCTGGATGCCGTTGCGGACCCCCAGGATGAAAAGGACCTCAGGGTACGGAAATTCCTGGCTTCCCAGGCCGTCATGCTGGCCCTGCCCGGGGTGCCGGGAATCTATGTGCACAGCCTCCTGGGGACCCCGAACTTTTCGGAAGGGGTCGAGGAAACTGGGGTCAAACGATCCATTAACAGGCAGAAACTTACCTTTAAAGAGGTGGAGCGGGACCTGAGCGATGAGGAAACACTGCGGGGGCGCATCTTCCGGGGCTATACGGATCTCCTGGAAGCCAGGAGAAAGCATCCAGCTTTCCATCCTTTCGGCGAGCAGAAGGTGCTGGATTCTGAGAAAGCCGTTTTCGCTATCTTAAGGGTTTCTCCGGATAAAACCGAGAGAATGCTCTGCCTCCATAACACGGGGCCTGAGCGGGAGATCTTTGAAACCTCAGCTTCCGGTCTCGGTCTGAAGCCTGAAAATGGATTGACAGATATTCTCATCGGGAGCAATGCGGAAGTGAAACGGGTTGATGGGAGGATCGATATACCGGTGGAAGGATACCAGGTCCTCTGGCTGAAAATAGCCGGTCTGTAAAGGATTTATCAGCGTTATTATTCCCGGCGGCTTGAGGCAGATGAAGACGTCAACCTCCGCAATATATTGATTTTTGCCAGACACCAGACTATACCGGCAGTCATAGTTCTGATGGGCTTGTCCTGGGGCAAGATTTAATCTTATCAAAGCGAGGAGGCCGGAATGGCCGAACTGAACAAAGGCTTCGGCATGGCCGTCTACAACGGCTTTAAAGAGAAGGTCCTGGAAGACCGAACAAACGCCGACCGCGACGCCGGAACAGATTGGCTACCTGTAGCACATCTGCGAGACCAGCTCACCCCTGGCATACCCACTCACCGCATATCCTTATAGTTGGCAGCCCATGATGACTTCATCAGTGTGTCAACGGGCACATCGATAAAGAAGAAGTATTGGCCAGGATTCGTCCGGGAACCTGGGCTAGCGGAAGGCCGGGGCAGGGGGTAAGGGAACCTATGAACGGCGAGGATTATCCCTTGCCAGATCACGCTGAGAAAATCTTACCTGGGACCCTTTGATACAGTTCTGGAGTCGGTAGCATTAAACCATGAAGAGAAGAAGGCTGTTCTTGCTAATTTTCAAGAAACAGTTCGATAAAAATGGTCTCTAACTGTTCCGACAAAAAGCTCTCCCCACTCTGCTTCAACCTCTGCCGACAGTTGAAGGCAGGTTTGATCTTTACCTAACTCAGCATAGTCCTTTTCGTAATCAGTTAGAGATTAAAAATGAGATACAAAGTGTAGCTCTAATTGGTCCCCGGTGACATTTGCCAAAACCTCACAATTTGCGTTTGGTCTTTCATTGTTAACGTATTCTGTTTTAGAACATGATCGCCATATTTTATTATACACATCTTACAAATCGTACTTCCAAAAGATGAGATTCTGATGTTTATTATATGAACAGATGGTCTTAGAGCTTTAATTCATCCATATTTCTTAACAAAAAGTGTAGAAAAATCTGGAAAAAGGTAAAACAATGGACAATTTTGAATTATATTTTCGGTGCTTTTAACAAAAATGATTTCGTGCAATTTTGTAGTGTTAAAAAACTGCCTCTATAAAAAGTCTGCTGAAGGGTACTAAGGCACCCTGAAGGGTAATAGGCCTGGAGGCAAGTGGCTTTTCAATCAATAATGAAATCAGGATTAATGGTTCGGATGAGAAGGCCTTAACAATTTCTGTCCCAGTATATCGCCCGCCCCCAATTTCTTTGAAAAAGATATTTTATGAACCGTTTAAGCCAAAGGTTTTGTTTAAGACCCAATATGACTATTTTAAAGAAAACGGGAAATATTCGATGCAGAAGATTTTATAGCTAATTTGACGTTACATATTCCGCCAAAGAATGTGCAGTATATCAAACATTGTGGATTATATGCTTCCCGCACACGAGGAATTTGGATTTCAATGCCGGAGGTTATTGCACGTTCCCCTCAGGGTTGGAAGAATGATCATCTTACTAAGGACTCACGCAAAAATAACCTAACAAACTCAATTGCACTTCTAACATAAATATTACAGTATTTACACGATTGTATAAGTTTTTATTTGGAATTTCCTCTTTTTTCTGGCTTCATGACTTAATAAGAGGCCCTGTACGATGAAAGAATAAGATTTTTTTCGTTTTTCTTTTATGAAAATCACAATTTTGGACTAAAAAGACATGAAATTCCCCTTTTTTTAACAAATTCTCTTGTATAATGTTATAGATCGTCTTATAATTCTATTAAAGGACGAATATAAACATTATGAGACCAGTTGTTTTCTGCACAGAACTCCTCAAGTCATTTTTGGAGGAACATAAAATTGCTACGCTATCTCAATTGAAAGATGCTCTGGGTACCGAGGCCGATATGACGGTATTCAGAAAGCTTCGAGAATTGACTTACCGAACAAGTTACTCTCATCGAGGAAAGTATTACACCTTGGATGAGATTGCTTGTTTTGATAATCAAGGATTATGGTTTTTTCGGCTCGTAGGCTTCTCTGTATATGGCACCTTAATGAAGACGGCAAAAGCCCTGGTAGAAAAATCAGAGAACGGACTGACAGCGGCTGAACTGAAGCAAGTACTGAAAATTGAAGTGAAAGAGTCTCTCCTGCGACTCTTTCGGAAGAAGCAACTTCATCGAGAGAAGATGTCAGGGGTGTATGTGTACTTCTCAAATGAAACATTCGGGCGAAGAAAGCAAGTGTTGCTTCGAAGGGATCAGGAATCTGAGGTGACTGATGGGTTGGAGAATCTCAGAGGTGAGCTATTAGCGCATGAGCTTAAAGCAGCTGTTATTATTTTTTTCAGTTTGCTTGATGAGAAGCAGCGGCGGTTGTATGCAGGACTGGAATCGCTTAAACAGGGATACGGGGGAGACAGCAGGATAGCAGAGATATTAGGTCTAGACCAGCATACGGTGGCGAAAGGGCGGCAGGAGCTTTTGAATCAAGATTTTGAAGTAGAGCGGGTACGAAGAAAAGGAGCAGGGAGGCCGCCGGTGAAAAAAAAACGCCGGAAGTGATAGCCAGAATAGAAGAGCTTATAAAATATGAGACGGCAGGAGACCCCATAACGGGGCTAAAATGGACGAGAAAGACCACCGAGAAGATTGCCGAAGAGCTTGAATCGATAGGAATCACGGTGAGCCCGAACACAGCTGGAAAGCTGCTAAAAAAACTGGGATTTTCTCTGAGGGTCAATCACAAAAAAATTGCACATGGGGGGAAGAGCAGATCGCGCAAGGATCAGCAGCAGCGTGATGAGCAGTTTAGGTATATCAGTGAGCTCCGAGAAAACTATGCCCAGAAAGGTCATCCCAGCATAAGCGTAGACACTAAGAAGAAGGAATTGATTGGCAACTTCAAGAATCCTGGCGTGGTATACCGTCGCGAGCCAAGGCTGGTAAATGATCATGACTTTGCAAGCTATTCTACCGGCAAAGGCGTTCCCTACGGGATATATGACACGCAGAGAAACAAGGGAATGGTGTTCGTAGGCACGACGTTTGATACAGCAGATTTTGCCGTGGAATGTATTGAGAAATGGTGGTGTAAGGAGGGGCAAAAGCACTATCCGCAGAGTAAACGCATTTTGATACTGGCAGATGGCGGGGGAAGTAATGGCTCACGTTGTCGCCGCTGGAAACTTGGCATCCAGGAGAAACTCTGTGATCGCTACGGCTTGGATGTAACCGTGGCACATTATCCACCTGGAACCTCCAAGTGGAATCCTATTGAACATCGGTTATTCGGTGAGATAAGCAAGAACCGGTCTGGCACACCGTTCGATAATTATGAGACGATGCTTAAATTTATTCGTACAACAAAAACTAAAACTGGCCTGAAGGTGAAGGCCTATCTTGTACGGAAGAGCTACGAAAAAGGCAATAAGGTTCCTGACGAACAAATGGCACAGATTAAACTCAAGCGACATACTACATTTTCTGAGTGGAATTATACAATCAAGCCCAGGAAAATGTAATTTTATTTTTGCGTCAACCCTAATGTGGGCACCGAAGCTGAAGATGGGAAAGAAGATCGTGATATATCATTATCTGAGAAGGAGAGACGCTCTGCATGCCTGTGCACGATAGTGTAGGCAAGGCTTCTTGTGGCAAAGATCTATGAAGTTCGTGCAATACCCAAAATGCAACTCCGAGATGAGTATTATTTCACTCATTATGGATCCTGAAGAAATCCGCAAAATATTGCAGATCTTTCAGAAAATAGGGAGATCCTCTCCTGGGCTGGGCGCCCCCGTCTAAATACCGCAAGTTTAAACTAAACTTTCTTTCTCTCATTGTGTCGGATCAAGGTTGAGGTATGTTTTTTTGCTTCCCTTAAGACCCTGTTTTATCAGTTTGGATGAAATTTCCCCTTGTAAATCAGACCCTTAATAGTTTTTTTCCTACTATCAATGGCTTTTATTGGCGCCCAGTAATCGCAGTTGGTGCTGCCGCGGTACATACAGCAAGATCGGCAGCGCAAAGCCGCCGGGGTGTCCCTGCCAGGGTATGCGTTTGGATTTTGCTGATAAAGCATAGAGGTGTTTGCCCCAACAAAAGAAGAAAAAAATCCACTTGTTTGTAAGTCTCTATTATGCAGGGATTTAGAATTTATGCGTCAGTACTGAGTTCAACTGCAACTGTTTGGATAAAAGGAGAAAAAAGAATATACTATTCAACAACTTAAAAACAGTTTTGTCGAGTGGAAAGAGGTATGCAGAGAAAAGTAGGAGTGCTCTTGATTGTCCTGATTGGATTCTCCCTGTCAGTGACTTACCCGGAAGAAAAAATGAGACTGGCGATCCTGCCTTTCTCCAATGTATCTGAATCTACAGACTTCGGCTGGCTGAGCACGGGTATTCCCGAATCCCTTACATTCTCCCTTTCGAGCATCCACAATATATCGCTCGTAGAGAGGATACAGCTGGAAAGTATCCTCAAAGAGCAGGAGTTTTCCCTTTCCGACCTGGCAGACGAGAGTGCAGCCGTGTCTGTGGGCAATCTGTCCGGCGCCGACACTCTCCTGGTAGGAAGCTTTCAGATTACCGGCAACCGGGTGCTCATTGCCTTGCGTTTCATGGATGTTTCTTCGGGGGAAGTACTGACGGATAAAACGTTGCGCATCGAGGGAAAGCTGGAAGAGATATTCACTCTCTACAAAAAGCTGTCCTACGGCATTATTGAAAAGTTTCAGGTGCAAATTACACCGGCGGAAATAGTTCGGTTGGAAGACCAGAGTGAGATCACAGAATCTTTAAAAGCTTATGAATACTTCACACTGGGAAAAAACCAGTACTATAAAGAGTCCGAAGAGGGATATGAAGAGGCTGTCGGTTATTTCCAGAAGGCAATAGTTGAGGATGGCGAATTCGGTCTGGTCTATGCTTATCTGAGCCTTTCCTACCAGAAAATGGCCCTGCTTCGGGGTCAGAGTGGGCGGAGCGGTTATACCGAGTACGTTGAAAAAGCGAGTGAATACATCACACCGGCGAGAGAGTACGGGGAGGGTATTGCCCAGGTACACAAAATCCTCGCAGAGGTTCTGTATCTCAAAGGAGATGTGATTCAAGCCGGCAGGGATGTCCAAAAGAGCCTGTATCTCAATCCAATGGACGTCGAAACATGGCTCATAAAATGGCGAATAAAAGGAAAGGGTGATCCCGAGCATCCCGACTTGTTAAGAGCTCTTTCCCTGGACCCGGAATCTACAGAAATTCATATCACGCTGGGAAAGGCGTATGCCCGAAAGTCGCTCTTTCCGGAGGCGCTGTTTCACTTCATAAAAGCTTTTGACAGGGATCCGCGCAACATCGCTCTGCACTATGGCTTTGCCGAAGTGTACCAGAACATGGGATGGGGGTATTCCGACGAAGCCATAGCAAGCTACGAAAGAATCGTCTCGCTTTCGCGTAAGGAAATATCGGCTTATGTGGAGCTTATTCGGCTCTACTACCAGGAGGATGACATCCGGCGGTGCATTGGATTGTCACGGGAGGTGCTCTCCGAAAATCCCGGAGTCGTTCCGATACGCTTCTTTCTGGCTCTGGCGTTGTTCAGGGACCGGCAGTTTGACAGAGCGGAAGAAGAATTCGACAAGGTGATGCTCTACGATCCCATCAATGAGCTGCTCCGGTTGGAGGAAGATGAGGCCTATGGGGAAAGGGCAAAGAAGATGAGGGAAAAACTCTATAAGGTGAAGGAGGAACTGGGCAAGAAAGAGCGGGAAAGTAACAGGTAGCGCTTTCTGCCGGGGGGTATTCCGCTCTCCTCCGTATGCTTGTTCGATCCTTCGGTTTTTGCCGATACTCTGGCCAGCCGTGTGTCAAAGGAATGATTCAAAGCTATTAGGGCCGCTCCATGGGCTTCGTGGTTGCAGGCAACCCAAGCTAGGGCCGTATTCGAGCGGGTCATAGGAGCTGTGGAAGGTAGGTTACCCTACGGTGAAGCGGTAATCGTAGGTGTCAGCGATGGCTGTTATGTTGGCCAGGATCCGGCGCAGCGAAATCTCTCTCGAAGTCCCGAGGTTCTGGTAAATCGAAAGGCATCAAATATATAGAAGGCGAGGTCTCTCCTTACACTCCTTTTTCCCGCAAACAGCAGGGTTGTACGAATGCCCTTTTCTCGGTGGAGAAAAACAAGATACCTTTGGTGGTCGGTGAGATAGTCAACGAAATTATCTCGAATCGGTTGACGAATCGCCACGGTATGATTATTTTCTTTTCATTATACCCCTGGGGGGTATAGTATATGAGATTGTATCAAGTATTGTATGAAAGGGGCACGTTATGATGTTTATCTTTCTAATCTTGGGCTTTGGGGCGGTTGCTTTAATCCTGTGGTGGTTCCGTTCTGAAAACGTTTCAGGAAGGAGCAATTTTCTGCAGCAAAATGAAGATTCTTCCCTTGAGATATTAAACAGACGCTACGCACAAGGGGAGATCGACATAGAACAATGTGAGGAGATGCGAAAGAATCTGCTCAGCAAATAACTTGTGTTACTTTGCAGTCACGCAAAGATATGGTTGCTAAGAGTGAAGCGTACATTGGTTGTATTTGTACTGTTTGTTGTCGGGTTTGGAAAAGCAGGATTGTTGTTTGCCCAAACTGGTGAAGAGCACGGACGTTCGATTGATGCAGTGCTGTCTGAGATCCGACAGGTGCAGAATATCGGGAAAAATGAAAACATCGATCCAGACAAGGTCAGCGACCGGCTGCTGGAAGAGCTCGGTGAAGCTGAGATGAGCTATATACAGTCATTATCCGGTCTACTCTGTCCAGATTGTCTGCCGATTCTGGAGAAAGCAGTGGATGAGCGTGATTATAACCATGATTTTTTTGGATTGAAAGAGACCTTGCTTATTGTAAAAACGATCATTGAAGGCGACACCTTGGGAGAATCCAGACATTCCCAAAAGCTTAAGATGATCAATGCGAGAGAAGAAGAGCAGATGAAGAAAATGCCTGAATCTACACAATTCTTTCAGAAAAAAAGGTAACGATTAAACAATCGACTTATGAGGTGAGAATCTCATGGTACCGAGGATAGCCGTTTTTTGCAAGGCTTTAGGTGTTCAACGCAACTTCCAGCGGTATTGACCGGGTTACACACTCCACACCCGGACAGCGTTCTTGCGTTAAAGCAAGAACCTTTTCCAGTTGATCCCGTGATGCGCCCTCGGCATTAATAGTAAACTTCACTTTCTCTATGATGTCGTCTCCGGAGAGC
>SDBV01007102.1_pt1 | contig 15372 bp, 16 predicted proteins | sample 2277081 | NCBI WGS metagenome assembly SDBV01 (sample SAMN10402039, study PRJNA504765) | marine sediment metagenome | isolation source: marine sediment core GS10_PC15, 223 cmbsf | place: Arctic Ocean: Southern Knipovich Ridge | collected 2010
TACTTAACCTATCATAATTTTTTATGAATAAAAAGTTAAAGATGTATCTGTAATTACCTTTGCTTTTTATTTTGTTATCATACAGGGACATGTCTAACGTAATTATCAGAAAAGCCTCATATGAATATAATACACTGCGGCCTGTTTTCTTTGAAATCATGGACTCCATTGCCGGCAACCTGATTAAGAAGAACAGCTGCGTTGTAATAAAGCCTAACCTCCTTGCTCCTGCATCTCCTGATAAGGCAATGGTAACTCATCCCCTTGTTGTAAGAGCTGCTGTTGAATATGTGCTTGAAAAAGGTGCTAATCCAAAAATTTCTGACAGCCCTGCCATCGGCTCTTTTGAAAAGATTTTGAAAGAAAGCGGGATCAGAAATGCACTTGAGGGACTCAGTGTTGAATATAAAGAATTCAAAAATTCTGTATTCGTTGATATTGGAGAGCCTTTTAAGAGAATCGAGATTGCCGAGGATGCGGTAAATGCGGATTTTCTAATAAACCTGCCCAAACTCAAAACTCATACTCAGATGCTCCTTACACTTGGTGTTAAAAATCTGTTTGGTTGCATTGTAGGACTGAAAAAGCCGGAATGGCATTTTCGAACTGGCGTGGCCAGGGAGATGTTTGCCAGACTTTTAGTTAAGGTGTATCAGGCTGTTAACCCGTCCATTACAGTTATCGACGGTATTTTAGCAATGCACGGACAGGGCCCGGGCAAAAGCGGTATCCCGAGGGAAATCGGAGTACTCATGGGAAGCAGAAATGCCGCAGCACTTGATATTGCAGTATGCAGGATGCTGGGTATTGAACCCGGCAAATTATTGACTAACAAGATTGCTATAGAACAGGGTATTGTTAATGAAGAAATTAAACTTGACGGGGACCTGCCTGAAGTAAAGGATTTCAAATTTCCGGAAATAACACCCCTTGTATTTGGTCCGGAAAGATATCACAACTTTATGCGCAGGCACCTTATCCAGAGGCCTGAATGCAATGACTCTATATGCAAGTTGTGCGGAGAATGCTGGCAGTACTGTCCTGCCGAAGCAATAAGGCATGAAAAGAAAAAGATTCATTTTGATTATGAAAAGTGCATTAGATGTTACTGCTGTATTGAGATATGTCCTTATGGAGCATTGGGCGCATATGAAACCTTGATCGGGAAGATAACAAGAAAATTATTTAAGATGCAGCAGTGATAGTGACAAGAGCCAGTATCTTACAGTTGTTCTTTATAAATGGCGAAATTTCCTGCGATTAACTGCAGCTAAACGGCTTATTGGCTACCCAGTAAATTATTTCCCTGACCATTTCTTCAATTGTTGCCTGTCGGGGCATGATATTCACTTCAAACCCTGCTTTTTTTACTGCCTTTGCAGTTACAGGACCGATTACAGCAATTATCACACCTTTCAGCAGATTATGCGCATCCTCGCCCATTATTGACATGAAATTATTAAAAGTAGCTGCACTTGTAAATGTGACAATAGAGATTTTCCCCTCTTTTAAAAATCTTTTCAATCTCCTTCCGTGAACTCCAGGCTTTACTGCCCGGTATGCAGTTGCGGTGTCTATCTCTCCTCCGAGCTCTTTTATCGCATCAGGGAAGATACTTCGTCCATCCTCTGCCCTTGGCAGGAGAAATTTAATTCCTTTGAGTCCTTGCTCTGTGCTCCATTTTGTCTTAGTCTGTGCATCATACTCTGCAATGAAGGCCTTAACCAGACCTTCTGCATTAAATTCTTCAGGAACTAAATTTATCTTTAAACCATATTTTTTGACTTCTCCTGCTGTCTTCGTGCCAATAGCACATATCTTTACACCTTTTAATTCCCTGATGTCTCTGTCTCTCTCAAACAACCTTTTAAAGAAAAAATTCACACTGTTTATGCTTGTGAGTATTAGCCAGTTGTAAGACTCTATCCTGTCTATAGCTGCATCAAGCGCTATCCATGATACAGGCGGCATAATTTCAATAGTGGGGAATTCTATTATTTCAGCTCCAAGTTCTGCTAATGGTTCAAAATCGCCTGAATGCTCTCTTGTAACAAGGACTCTATGACCGAACAAGGGCTTTTTTTCATACCATTTGAGTTTTTTTCTCAGGTTTACCACATCTCCGACGACCATAACAGCCGGTGGCTTAATTTCCTTTTCCTTAACTGATTTAGATATGTTTTTTAACTTATTGACAATGGTCTTCTGGTCAGACCTTGTGCCCCATCTGATTACAGCAACCGGGGTTTCAGGGCTTCTGCCGTTTTCAATAAGTTTCTGGCATACCTTTCCAATATTTTTGATGGACATTAAGAAAACAATTGTTCCAACTCCTGTTGCAAGTTTTGACCAGTCAATATAGCTTTCCTTTTTTGTGGCATCTTCATAGCCTGAGACGATTGCAAGCGAAGAAGAATATCGCCTGTGAGTAAGGGGGATTCCTGCATAGGCAGGCACTGCAATCGCCGAGCTGACACCGGGTACAACCTCGAATTCTATACCCTCTTTTGACAGGGCTTCTGCCTCTTCCCCTCCTCTGCCAAATACAAAAGGGTCTCCTCCTTTTAAGCGGCAGACATTTCTGCCTTGCTTTGCTTTCTCAATCAGGATCTGATTTATCTCATCCTGCGTCATGGTATGACGCCCGCCGCGTTTGCCTGCATAGATAAACTCCGCTTCGTGGTTTGCATAATTCAGAACCTGAGTATTTAAGTGGAAATCATAGACAACTACTTCTGCTTTCTGAAGACATTTAAGGCCCTTTATCGTGAGGAGATCGATATCACCGGGCCCTGCACCCACTATGTAGACTTTACCTTTCATATAATTTCCAATCTGATACAACCCTTCGAGAGCCAGCCGGACTTTTCCAAAGAAGGAAAAACCTTTTTATAATAACACAATTTAGATGTTGTGAATACTTTCCTTATTAAAAAGTTGAAAACACGGATTCAACCCTTAACCCAGTGTGAAATATTTACAGGTATGTTGTAAAATAATATCTAGCGCCTCTGAAAAGACCGGGGCCTGAATTTAATTTGCAGTAAATAAAGAAAGAACTTTATGAAAGTTACTTTAGTCAATTCCCAGGTATTAGACGGTAATAATGTTATTCCTCCGTTAGGGTTGATGTACATTGCTGCTGTCCTGGAAAAGGCAGGGCATACAGTCCAGATATATGATGCAGATCCTGAATACCACGATACCATTGTCATGGAGATAAAAGAATTTAAACCTGACTTAATAGGTTTGGGTTTTCTGACCATCGGCTACCAGAGGTCTCTGCATTTAATGGAAAAACTAAAAAAAGAACTGCCTGATGTGACTTACTGCTGCGGTGGTGTTCATCCAACTGTTAAGCCTGTTGAAACTATGAATGAATTTGGCGTTGATTTCCTGGTGGTAGGAGAGGGTGAGGACACCATAGTAGAGGTATGTGAGAAATTAGAAAGGAAAGAAAGCCTTTCTGGTGTAAAAGGCGTCATGTACCGTGAAAACGGTAAAATCATAGACAACGGCAGGAGGGAACTGATAAGAGAACTTGATACCATACCCTTCCCTGCACGGCATTTAATTGATATGAGTCCCTATCTCATGCCTCCCGGCATTATCAGAGGCTATGCTACTAAAAACCAGACCACTATTGTTACAAGCAGGGGGTGCCCGTTCAGGTGCATATACTGCGGCAGCCATAACATCTTTGGAAGAAAAACAAGAAGGCGCTCTGTTAAGAATGTAGTTGATGAAATGGAATTTTTACAGAAACAATACGATATCAAAGGCATATATTTTTGTGATGACACCTTTACCCTGAGACCGGAATGGGTAAGGGAATACTGTGAGGAATTAAAACGGAGAGACCTCAAGCTCGTATGGGCGTGCCAGTCAAGAGTTGACCAGACAGATGAGTGCTTATTAAAACAGATGAAGGATACGGGGCTAGTCCAGCTTGACTTTGGAGTTGAAAGCGGCTCTGAGAAAATTCTTAAGGTACTTGGAAAAGGAGGCCACGGCGACCGCATGGAAGCAGTTAAAAACTCATTCAAGCTCTGCCAAAAACTGGATATCAGAACACTGGCTACTTTTATAATTGGCAATCCTGAAGAAACCAGAGAAGACATAGAACAAACTTTTAATGTGGCTAAAGAAATAAAGGCGGATTATACAGCCTTTTATTTTCTCACTCCTTATCCCGGGACAGATATTTATGACATGGCTATAAAGAACGGCTGGCTTGACCCTAACATAGCATTCTCAGAGATATGGGCACATAGACAGCCGGAACTTCCTTTAATGGCTATAACTTTCGGGAAAAAGGAACTCAGAGACATTCGCAGACATCTCCAGAACCACTTCTTTACAAGGAATTATCTCAGGCGCTCAGGAAATGTAAGTTTCTACTCAATACTGATTTCTATTCTGTTCAAACATCCAAAAGTTTTCCTGATTGCGTTCGGTAAATTACTAAGGACAAGAAGGATAGACTATGTAGTTGAAATCCTTAACGCTGAATACTGGAGAATGAAAAAGTACGAAGGCGTCTAAACTACAGTTATCAGCTATCAGTTTTCAGCAAAAAATAAATAATCAAAACTCCTTATGCATTGCCTGTCTGACGTATGGATGAAAAAGTATTATATCCCGTTAATCGGCACAGGAATAAAGGTTATTACAAAAATAATAAGAGAAACGCCGCACAGAATCTTTCTTTTCCTGTCAAGCTGTATCTGGGGATAAACTACAGGTGGATGTCTATATCCCATTAAAAGCGTCAAAATGGCAAGGAATATCCATCCGTGCCAGAATACAAAGCCAAGCACAATCAGGACCGGAATCATCAGTCTTGAAAGCCAGCCTTGTTTTTCTCCTAAGAACGCATAAGCTATATGACCGCCGTCAAGCTGACCTATGGGCAGTAAATTAAGTGACGTTACTAAAAGACCAACCCACCCTGCAAAGGCAACGGGATGCAGTAATATAACGTAGTGGTCAGATTCAATTTTTAGAATTAGCTCAGTCAGAAAAGAAAACAGGATAGAACTTCCGAAAAACATTCCCGCCTGTATTTCTTCTGCCGGTCTGACATCAGAAAGAGTAAGCCCTATAACGACAGCTATAACTGCAACTATAAATCCTCCTATGGGTCCTGCTGCTCCTATGTCTAAAAGAGAGCGCCTGTCAAATATCGGAGGTTTCATCTTTATAATAGCTCCAAAGGTGCCTATTATCGTAGGAGCAGGTATGAAGTATGGAAGTGTCGCAGGTATATTATGCCTGCGCGACATAAAATAATGTGACAGTTCGTGTGTGAGAAGAATTAGGAGTAGTGTCAGGGAAAACGGAAGCCCAAGATAGATTTTTTCCGGGTTCTGCCATGGAATTACCCCTTCAGTGAAGAAGGCACCGGCAAGCAGAGTTGTCATAAAAGTCAGGATAAAAAGCAGGACATGAATGCGGGTCAGTTTATGCGGCATTTTTGTATCTGGATACAAAGTTATGGATTATAAAATAACTGATTACTGCTGAAATAGTACAAATAACAAAAGAGCCGACAAAGAAAGCCAAAATAATGGGCATCAGCTTCTTGACCACTAAGATGAAGTTTTCAAAGTCGGCAAGCCCGCTTATGATATTCATAAGCGACAGACTTTTCCAGTCGACTCCGGGCAAAACTTGTTTTATTCCTATCAGCTTTGTGCCGACCCATACGCAAAAAGTAGATATGGGAAATATTGTCCACGGATTATTCACGCTGACACCTACGATTGCAACAAGCTTGTTTAAACGAAACAGCCATGCCAGAAAAATTGCGCCAATATAATGGAGACCGAGTAAAGGTGATATGCCCATGAAAACCCCCAGCGCAAAAGCCAGAGCTATTCTATGAGGCGAATCCTTGACCTTTAATACTTCCCTGAATTTATCTCTGAAATAAGCCATGATATTTAAAAAGGGGCCCGGGATTCAAAAAATCACTTGACACCTTGGCCACTCGAATCATGTTACTTGAAATGCTCATATCCTTCCGGTTTAAATGTCGTTTTCCTGCCTTTACTATCAACTATGAAATGCCCTCTCCTGATTATCTCACCAATCTTAAAAGCATCTGTTTTATAATTTCGTGGAGCTGTAAAAAGCAAAACATAGTCTTCACCGCCTTTTAGGGCATATTTGAGTGGAGATGTCTGCGTGTTTTTGGCAGCACCGGCAAGACCTCTGGATAAAGGTATTTTATCTTTGTAAATCACTGCTCCCACCTTGCTCTCATCACATATATGGCTTAAATCCATAAGAAGACCGTCACTGACATCTATCATTGAGGTTATCCCTGATGTCTTTTTTAAAGGCCGGGGTTCAGGCATTAAATGTCTCTTAATAAGTCGCAACTGAGAATCTGGAAGTGAGATGTGTTTTGTCTTTTTGCTCAGTTTTCTTAAAAGCAGAAGTCCCATAGCTGAATCACCCAGTGTGTTTGTAACAAAAATGCCGTCTCCGGGTCTGGCACCTGAACGGGTTATGATCCTGTCAGCATTTCCAATAAGTGTTCCGCTCAGTACAAGTCCTTTTCTTGAAGCAGACGTGTCTCCCCCGATAACTGATACCCTGAATTTTTTAGCGATTTTCATCATTCCTGAATATAGGGCATCTATGTCCGCAGAGCGGCAGGTCTTCGGAAGGCCAAGACACAGGAGAAAATATTCAGGCTTTCCTCCCATTGCCAGTATATCGCTTATATTTACTGCCAGGGCCTTATAACCGAGCTGAAAAAATGTTGTCAATGAAAGGTCGAAATGTACCCCCTCAAGGAGCATATCCGTAGTAATTAGGGTTATCCCGGCTTTGATTTTTACGGTTGCAGCGTCATCACCAATGCCCTTAAGGACTTCCGGCGAGCTGCTTATACACCTGGTTCGAAAGCGTTTTATAAGACCGAGTTCACCAAGTTCTGAAAGCCGCGCTGTTTTAGGTGATGGCATGTTCTTTAATCATTGCAAATCCAGTTAGAACAGTATTAATGCGTAACCCCGGCAAAAAATACAATCACGGATTTAATCAGGAGAGCATAAAGAATCTGTCAGCGCTGTTTATTAAGCCTCTTGGGCTACGGGATAAACGCTTATCTGCCGTCTTGTCCTGCTTTTATGTTCAAAAGTCACAACGCCGCTTATTTTTGCATAAATCGTATTGTCGCTTCCAAGCCCGACGTTAAAACCAGGGTGAAACTTTGTCCCTTTTTGCCTGACAATGATATTACCTGCCTTTACAACCTGACCACCATACTTTTTTACGCCAAGACGCTTTGACTCACTGTCACGCCCATTTCTTGTGCTTCCCACACCTTTTTTATGAGCCATTCCTTACTTCCTCCAATAGTTTACTTAGTTTGAATACTTTTAATCTTAATCATTGTATACGGTTGTCTGTGCCCCCTCAGTTTCCTGTAACCCTTTCTCGGTTTTTGTTTGAATACAAGCACTTTTTTTGCTTTCCCATTTTCTAAAACTTCTGCTGTCACCTTTACAGATGAAAGAAAAGGGCTGCCATAAGAAACCTTATCACCGTCTGAAGCCATCAAAACATTCTTAAATGTAACCGTTTTTTTGTTATCAATCTTCTCAATCTTTAAAGTGTCTCCTTCAGAGACATTATACTGTTTTCCGCCTGTTTCTATTATTGCGTACATAAGGATACAGCCTCCATTTACTTAAGGTAAGTAATTTTCTAACATAATCAGGAGTATAAAGTCAATTTAAGGAGGTTCAAAATGCATGAATAATAAAAATTTAACGATAATTGACTATAATATAACATGAGGGAAAGAATGAAAAAATTGATCCTTTTTGACATAGACGGCACGCTCATACATACAGGCGGGGCCGGCACAAGGTCAATGAACATAGCATTTCAAAAGCTTTTTAGCATAAAAGATGCGTTTCAAGATATTTCAATGGCTGGAAAGACTGACAGGCAGATTATGAAGGAAGGGCTGAGAGCACATGGTTTTAATAATACAGACGGTAATCTGGGAAATATGGTAAATGCATACCTTAAGTTCCTTGAAACTGAGATTGACAACCAGGGACGAAAGCTGAAACCCGGGATAATAGAGGTGCTTAACCGGATAAAAGAAGAAAAAATGTCGCTTGGTTTGCTTACGGGCAATCTTGAAAAAGGAGCCAGAATAAAATTAAAAGCTTTTGGACTGAACGAATATTTTCCTGAAGGTGCTTTTGGCAGCGACCATGAAGACCGGGATATGCTTCTACCCATAGCCCTTGAGAAATTTTCAAAAAAAGGCTTAAATTTTTCAGCGGCTGATTGTATTATCATTGGAGATACACCAAGAGACGTGCAATGCGCCAAGATTCACAGCGCATTATGTATTGCAGTGGCTACAGGCCCCTATTCAAAAAAAGACCTTCTCAATACAGATGCAGACATTGTCTTTGATTCACTTGCAGATGTTGACAGGTGTATGGAATTTATAAATGAATTGTAATAAGTTCTACACGTTAAACTTGAAATTAATAATGTCCCCGTCTTTTACGATATAGGTCTTACCCTCAAGTCTGACAAGACCTCTTTTTCTTGCCTTGACCATTTCTTCGCCTGAAGAGATATAGTCGTCAAAGCTCACTGTTTCCGCTCTTATAAAACCCCTCTCTATGTCAGAGTGGACCTTTCCCGCGGCTTTAAGAGCCGCTGTGTTCCTTTTTATTGTCCATGCTTTTACCTCATCATCGCCAACAGTAAAGAACGAGATCAAGCCGAGAGATTCATATGAGACCCTACAGAGCCTGTACATGGCTGGTTCATCGATCCCCAGGTCATCGAGGAAAGCCTTTGCTTCACCCTCTGGAAGTTGGGCGATCTCCATTTCTATTTTTCCGCACAGCACTATAACAGGTCGTCCCGACGCATCGGGATCGATTCCGAGCGGGGTGGTATCCTGATTGCCTTTAAAATAATTTTCTACTTCAGATTGTAATTTTCTTGTTTCTTCCGTATTAATGTCTTTTTCTCCGATATTCAGCACTATTATTTCGGGTATTGTGGTCAGGCATTGAAAAGACAGCATAAACCTTTTTTCTTCATCAGTGAATAAAACATTTCTAAGGGGTATTTCGTTTTCAAGCGCCTCTTTGCATTTAAGCAAGAGCTGTTTTTCTGACTCGACCTGCTTTTTACCTTTTTTTGCGGCAAGCTCCATTCTTTCAATCCTTTTTTCAACAAACTCAAGGTCTCCAAGAATAAGTTCGGTTTCAAAGGTCTTTACATCTCTGAGGGAATCTATTTTTTCCATTGGATGAATAACTGATTCATCCTCAAACGCCCTCACAACATGTACAATTGCATCAACATCCTTTATGAGGTTGAATACACTGGTATCCTGCGAGACATTGCCTCCGGCAGTCGCAGCTGTGATCCCGGCGTAATCAATATATTCGACTGTTGCATAGGTGGTTTTCCTGGGATCAAAAATAGAGGATAGTTTGTCGATCCTTTTATCAGGTACTTTGACAATGCCGATATGAGGCTTGGCTCCTGCGGAGATCAAGGTGGGATAAGTTGTTGTTTCCATGTCCATGCCCGTAAGGACATTAAATACGGTTGTCTTGCCTGAATTGGGGAAGCCGGTGATAGAAAGTTTCACTATATTTCCTAAAAAATAGACACAAAATACCTTGAATTACGGGAAGTGGTGGTAGTACTGGGCCTTCACTACTCATAGCTGTCCCTATATTTATCTTTCGGATATCTCCTTAAATGCCTCGTAAGCAGCCCTTGCAGTCTTGCTTATGTCAGTCCGGGAATGGGCAAGAGATATAAAACCTGCCTCAAACTGAGAAGGAGCTAAATTAATACCATTTTCAAGCATTTTTCTGAAGAATCTTGCAAATTTTAATGTATCTGATTTTTTCGCAGTTGTGTAATCAAAGACCTCTTTATCAGTAAAGTAAGTGCAGAACATTGCGCCTGCCCTGTAAAATTTTGTCTTTGCTCCGGCTCGTCTTGAAGCATCTTTTAATGCATCCTCCAGCGCCTCTGCTTTAGCCATAAGGTTTTTATAAGTATCGCGTCTTGACAGAATCTTTAATGTTTCTATACCAGCGGTCATTGCAAGCGGATTTCCTGAAAGCGTCCCTGCCTGATATACCGGACCATCCGGCGCCACCATCTTCATTATCTCTTTTTTGCCTCCGTACGCTCCGACGGGCAGTCCTCCGCCGATTACCTTTCCAAGACAGGTCATATCAGGCTTTATTCCAAAGGCTTTTTGTGCCCCTCCATATGAAACTCTGAACCCGGTCATAACCTCATCAAATATTAAAATAATTTCGTATTTTTTCGTTAATCGCCTTAAACCGGCAAGAAAGCCGGGTTTTGGAAGAACACATCCAATGTTTCCAACCACTGGCTCAAGAATAATGCATGCTATGCTTTTTGCTTGTCTTTTGACAATCTTCTCAATGGTTTTTAAATCATTAAAGGGAGTTGTTATGGTATTTTTTGCATAGTCCCTGGGAACACCCAGACTGTCAGGCACTCCGAATGTCAGAGCGCCTGAACCTGCCCTGACAAGCAGTCCGTCTGCATGACCGTGATAGCACCCGTCAAATTTTATGACCTTATCCCTGCCTGTAAAACCCCTTGCAATCCTTATAGCGCTCATTGTTGCCTCTGTGCCTGAGTTGACCATGCGCACCATCTCCATAGAGGGATAGGCCCTTCGAATCATGGCAGCAAGCTCTACTTCAAGACCTGTCGGCGCACCGTAGCTCGTGCCTTTCTCAGCAGCTTTTTGAAGAGCTTTTACTACCTTTGGATAGGCATGACCAAGAATAAGAGGTCCCCACGAAAGCACATAATCTATGTATTCGTTCCCGTCAACATCATAGATTTTTGAGCCTTTTGCAGATGTTATAAATAAAGGACTTCCGCCCACAGCCTTAAACGCCCTGACAGGGCTGTTAACTCCTCCGGGAATAAGCTGTTTTGCCTTTTTAAACAGTTCTCTGGATTTTTTAAGTTTCATAATTTTAAAAAGGTTATAGGTCATTGGTTATGGGTCATATGTAACTGGAGAAAAACCTATAACCTATTACCCTAAAGTTTTTTGCTTCTAAACATGTATTAAACAATAATTAAATTGGTCTTGTCAAAAAGTGTTATCAGGGCTACAATCTTATATATTAATATAGTTATTCCGGGAAACTTGTTGGGTAATGAATAGTTAGCTCAAGAGTGAATATTCTTAACTTGCCAGGGAGGACTGTTATTTTTCAGCTATTGAAGCGTGTCGGCACAAAGGAATTTAAGGAGATGTTAAAAATAATCAAATAAAGGGGGATAAATAGTAAGTGAATTATAAACCAATTAAAAAAGCTGATATCAATAAGCATACAATAAAACCAAACCTTTCAGATTACAGGAAAATTTATAATGCCTTCAAATGGGAGGATATATACAAGAACCTTGAGGGGCTTAAAAACGGGGGCATCAATATTGCTCACGAAGCCATAGACCGGCATATAAAGACTTCTTTAAAAGACAAACCTGCGCTTTTCTGGGAAGGTAAAAACGGTGAGCAGGAAAAGTTCTCATTTTATGATTTATACAGATTAACAAACCGGTTTGCCAATGTACTGAAGGGGCTTGGAATTAAAAAGGGAGACAGGGTATTCACATATATAGACAGAACACCTGAACAGTATATTTGTCTACTGGGCGCACTTAAGACAGGGGCTATTATAGGCCCTCTTTTTTCAGCTTTTGGTCCTGACGCTGTGAAAGATCGTCTTCAGGACAGTAAAGCCAGAGTGCTGGTTACAAATACGAGATTGGTAAAAACAGTGCATGAAATCCTTAATGAGCTGCCAGACCTTGAAAAAATCATCATTGTTAACAGGGACAAATCTCCTTATGACTTTAAGGATATGGAAATAGGATATGAAAAACTTATGGATAAAGCATCAGATGAATTTGAGATAGTAAATACCGGTAAGGAAGACTATGCGATTATGCATTATACGTCTGGCACTACAGGAAAACCAAAAGGAGCTGTCCATGTTCATCAGGCTGTCATGGGCCATTATGCCACGGCAAAGTATGTGCTTGACCTGAATCCTGATGATATATATTGGTGCACTGCTGACCCGGGGTGGGTCACCGGGACTTCATACGGTATTTTCGGGCCCTGGTCAAACGGTATATCCCAGGTAGTTTACGAGGGCGGCTTTGGAGCAGGCCACTGGTACAAAGTAATTGAAAAATATAAGGTCACTGTCTGGTATACAGCGCCCACAGCTATCAGGATGTTGATGAAGGCTGGGGAGAAAGTTGTCGACAAATATAATCTGAAGAGTCTGAGATATATGTGCAGCGTAGGAGAACCATTGAATCCAGAGGCAGTTTTATGGGGACAAAAGGCTTTTGGACTCCCCTTTCATGACAACTGGTGGCAGACAGAAACCGGATGTATCCAGATTGCCAATTACCCTGTACAGGATATTAAGCCAGGCTCTATGGGAAGACCTTTCCCCGGAATAACTGCTACTATTCTTGATGAAAATTGCGAAAAAGAACTGGAGCCAGGTCAGGAAGGCAATCTTGCACTGAAATCAGGCTGGCCATCAATGTTCAGGACATACTGGGGAAAAGAAGAGCTTTATAACTCCAAATTCAAGGGTAAGTGGTACATAACCGGTGACAGGGCTAAAATGGATAAAGACGGATATTTCTGGTTTATTGGAAGAGCTGATGATGTAATAAACACAGCAGGTCACCTTGTTGGTCCTTTTGAGGTTGAAAGCGCCCTCATTGAACACCCTGCAGTTGCAGAAGCAGGTGTAATAGGTATTCCGGATAAGCTGGCAGGTGAAGTTATAAAGGCTTTTGTTTCCTTGAAAGACGGAGTTTCCGAGTCTGAGGAATTAAAAAAAGATATAAAGAATTTTGTCCGGAAAAAGCTTGCTGCAGCAGCAAGTCCAAGAGAGATTGACTTTCTTCCCGGACTGCCTAAAACAAGGAGTGGCAAGATTATGAGAAGGCTTCTGAAGGCCAGGGAACTTGGACTTCCAGAGGGAGATACGTCTACGCTGGAAGATTAGCTTATAACTCTTAGAGGAGAAAAATATAATGCTACAACCCGACGATTTCTTTGAGCTAAAAGAATTCGAACACAAAGCACTTTTTAAGGACATAGAGCTTGTGTGGGAGACATTGAGCAGAATAAAATCTTATATAAAACAAATTATAACTCCGAATGTTGCCTCTTTAAGAAAAGACGGCGTTGTGCTGTCCAGAACATATGTGCTCTTCAGGGGGGAAGTCATTGCCAGAGGTTTTAAAATCGAATATGGTGATACCACAAAAGAAAAGTTAAAAGTTTTCAGAAAGGGCAAAGAACTGAAAGGTGCTTCTGTTCTTTATGCTGGTTCAATTCTTTTTGACGACAATATTTCGATAGGTGAAGGTACAGTGGTTGAACCCGGAGCTTTAATCAAAGGCCCTGCAATTATAGGCAGAAACACCGAAGTCAGGCAGGGCGCATATATACGGGGGGACTGCCTTATCGGAGACAGATGTATTGTAGGTCATACGACTGAAATAAAGGGTTCAGTGATGTTAAATAATGCCAAGGCTGGACATTTTGCTTATATAGGTGACAGCATGCTCGGCAATAATGTCAATCTGGGTGCAGGTACAAAACTTGCCAACCTCAAAATTATCGGTTCAGAGGTAAACCTGCGGATAAAAGATAAAAAATATAAAACGGGCTTAAGAAAATTTGGTGCAATACTTGGAGATGAAGTAGAGACAGGGTGCAATGCAGTAACCAGTCCCGGAACTCTGCTTGGAAAGACTTCCCTTGTGTATCCCAATACAACTGTTATGGGAGGCTATTATCCCGACAACAGCATAATCAGCAAAATAAAAAAACGCCTAAAGCCAAAAATCAAGAAGTGATTTTGAATCAATAGGATATGGGGGTGAATTATGATTTCATTTGATTTTGACAATTGTCCGCACTGTAGCCAGAAGGTACTCAAGGGCGCAATGAGGTGCACAAGCTGCGGCAAAATCCTTAAATCCCCTGAAGAACAATTAGCTTCAATCAAAAAATATAAAGAATCAAAAAAGAAATTTAATACGGGTAAACTCATTAAGTTTATCATCTTTCTCCTTGCCGCCGGCATTATCTACCACTACTATTCAGAAGAGATTATTGAATTTATCAGTAATATACTCGGCAAATAAGCTGACTTTTAAAAATTATTAATTTATTTAAGTTGCATACTTTGTGATATATATAGAAACACTAAGCCTCACAAAAAAGGAGGGGAGATAATGAAGAAAATAATTGATGTGCTTATTTTGCTTGGTGCTTTAGGATTTGGAGCTGCGATAACCCAGAAGGTAATCAACGTGCCCAATGTTTTAGAGCTTATCCCAACATCTTATATGAAATTGTCAGCAATATGCCTATTGTTGGCAATAGCTCTATCTGTACGGCAACTGACTTTTAAGGAAAAATAGACTGCCCCATTTTTTACGTGAGAATTTTGAAAAGGCTAACTCAAATATCAAGTGCGATTGCACGTTTAACAATTGGCATAGGCGGAACTGTATTGCTTTTTCTTGTACTCAAAGAAGAGGTCAAATGGTGCAGATGCAAAAAATCAAAAACCAAGAAGTAAACTAAATTCTGTATTAATAAAAGGAGAAAATAATGACCGATAAAAACATTATTGTTTACAGCCAACCCGGCTGAATGTTCTGCTCAAAATTGAAAGAGTTTCTTTCACAAAAAAGCGTTAAATTCATTGAGCGTGATGTCAGTCAGGATGAAAATGCCTTAACAGAGCTTAAAAAATTGGGCATTATGACCACACCGGTTACAGTGATTGACAGTGAAATAGTGGCTGGCTTTGACCAGTCTAAAATTGAGCAGTTATTAGGATAATTGAATTAAAACCGACTCTCATTCAAAACGGCTCAAAATTTTAGACTTGGCAACTTTCGTTAAATCGGCTGCAATGTTTTTATGCAGTTTGGCCTTTACTCCCGGAGCTAGGTTTCCGACAATCTGTTTATTTATACTCTTGACAGCAGCTAAATACCATTTTGCACACTTCTCTTTGACAATTAATCCGTTTATATCTTTTGCTATCATCTTTATCAGCCTTTTTTCGGTTTCTAATTTGATGTTGTGAGGTTCACCATACCCCTTCCGCGCGCTGCCCTTGCCTTCACCTGCCCCAAATCTTCCTGCGGCGTCACTTAATTTGTCACTTAACTTACCATGCCCATCAATAAAATCATAACTTGCCATTAATTCTGTTTTAGGGCTTTCCCTGGGGGCTTTTG
>SDBV01007103.1_pt1 | contig 15371 bp, 11 predicted proteins | sample 2277081 | NCBI WGS metagenome assembly SDBV01 (sample SAMN10402039, study PRJNA504765) | marine sediment metagenome | isolation source: marine sediment core GS10_PC15, 223 cmbsf | place: Arctic Ocean: Southern Knipovich Ridge | collected 2010
ACGCCCGTCGGCTGTATGAGTCGGAAGGCTTCATCGTCGAGGGTACTCGGCGCGAATGTGTGCGCCATCGAGACCGTTATGTCGCGGTAGTGATGATGTCGATGCTGGAGCGCGAGTACAGAGCCTCTGGCTAATCGCCAGGCTGCTCTCTCTCCAACAGCACTTCGCCAAAGGCGAGGTCTTCAGCGGCGAGCACGAAAACAGTCGTGGGCAGCCCATCCACCTGGCGATGCAGAGCATCGTAGTATTCGGCGAAGTCCACGTCTCGGCTAGGCTCGGCGATCCCCATGAACACGAGGTCCGCGTCCGCGGAAGATTGCGTGAGGATCTCTGCGAACGAGCGACCGTCTGAAACCAGGACATCGAAGCGGGCCCCGGTCCGCGTGCGCTCGATGATCGATGCCAGGTTCGCCCGCACGCCCTGCGCCGCCGCGTCCGTGGGCACCACTATCTTCAAGACCACCTCCGCGCCCCGCCACTGGATGCTCGTCTTCAGCAAATAGGCGAGGATCATCATCAAGCCGCCATTCTGATTGAGGCCACCCCACCATACATCGATGCGCTTCCGTTCGCCGAAGCCGCGTTCGGGATGGTCCTGAACGATGACCACGTTGCGCTGCGCTTCATGGAAGCTCACCACCATGCGACAGTAGGCATCCCGGTGGGTGCTCTCCTCGGTATCGCCCAGCAGGACCGTGTTGGGTACCACCGAGCCGAGACCATAGGCGGCGATGAGATGTTGGGCGCCGGCGAACGGATCGGGTGCTGTGATCACGCGAACCAGACTCGAAACCCCGCGCTTCAGCAGATACTCGCGAATCGTGTTCTCCATCGAGTACTGTCGTCCGCGGCTCACCGAATCATCGGCCAGAACGGTCGAGACCGTCATCAGTCCACGATTATGGGTGAGTGAAGTGGCGAGCTCGATGAGGTGCCAGCGAGTGGTAGGCGCTCCCGACAGTACGAGGAGGTGAGGGCGCCAGTTACGGGGATCGACGGCGCCGCTCAGGTGCAGCAGTCCGGCTCGCAGCAATGCCATCCATATCCCGCGGCGAACATCGCCCCAGGTGCTCGTCAGTTCTCGACGTGAGAGCCAGACGTAGATGGCGATGACGATAGCCACGGCAACGATAGTCGCTGCGGCGTTGATGAGGATCATCGCGGCGACACAGCCGATGGCGCCAGCCAGCGAGAGCGACCAGTGAACGCGGAAGGTCGGACGGAATGAGGGGCTTCCTAGGAAGCGTTGAACGCCGGCTGCCAGGTTGAGCACGCCGTAGGTGGTGAGGAAGAACATCGTGAGCACGGGCGCGATGACGTTCAGGTTGCCTAGATAGACGGCGGCGAGGCAAACGCCGAGTGTGAAGACGGTGCCGATGCGCGGCTCGTCATCGGGCTCGCTACCGCGGCCCAACCAGGCGAGCGGTCCGGGCAGCACGCCATCGCGAGCGAGGGCCTGGAGCACGCGGGGTGCGCCCAGCATGCTGCCGGCCGCGCTGGAGAGGGTGGCCCCCCAAACGCCGAGCAGTATCGCGCTGCCCCAGAGCGCCATGCGTCGCATCACCAGCGAGTCTGCCGCCAGCGTTTCCGGCCCGGCGCGACTGGCCAGGATGGCGGCGATGCTCATATAGATGATGTAGCCGGTGATCACCGCCGCCATCGTCCCGAGGGGGATAGAGCGGCTGGGGTTCTTGAGGTCGCCCGAGAGGTTGACGCCGGCCGTGATCCCGGTGACGGCGGGGAAGAAGACGGCGAATACGACCCAGAAGCTCTCGTGCCCCCGGACCGTATCGAGTAACCCCGTATGCGCCTCTTCGGCCGGGCCGCCGAGAGCCAGCGAGACGATCGAAAGGATGATGATCGCCATGATGAAATACTGGGCACGGATGGCGGCGCGCGCCGAGCGCAGCGCCAGGGCGGCGACGGCGATGGCCGTGACTATCCCGACAAACTTTTCGTTCAGGATCGGGAAGATGCTCACCATGCTCTCGGCGAAGCCCACGGTGTAGAGGGCTACCGACAGTGCAAGGGCGAAATAGAGTGGGATGCCGACCGCTCCGCCGGTCTCGAGACCGATCGAGCGGCTGATCATATAGTAGGCGCCGCCGCCGCGGACCTTTTGATCGGTAGCGATCGCCGAGATAGAAAGTGCTGTCAGGAAAGTGATCGATGTGGCCAGCGTGATGATGACCAGCGTGGGAGCGAGGCCGACGTTCCCGACAACCCAGCCCAGGCGCAGGTACATGATGACGCCCAGGATGGTGAGGATGGATGGGGTGAAGACGCCGGCAAATGTGCCGAGCCCGCCGGCGCGCGCCGCGCGCTTGAAGAGAGAGCGCATGGGCTGAATATGGGGATGCCGCGGCTGGAGCAACACTCGCTAGTCGGCCCTCGATGCTAGGAGAGAAAGGAATCGATCTTGCCGGCGTTTCTGCGACAATACCGAATACCGAATACTGACTACTGGCGAAGGCTGCGGGCGAATAGCGATATTGCGGCGGTCCCACACCCCGCGCACCCACAGGAGACTAGTGGCCGCCTTCGATTTTTTGACAGGTACGTTCGAGCGCTTACGCTCCGCGCCACTGTTTCGCGTCATCAGCGTCTACATCATCGCGTCCTGGGCCGTTCTGCAAGCGATCGACCTCTTAACCGCCCAGTTTGGTCTGCCCGGCTGGTTCTTCCACGCGGGGCTCGGCCTCCTGCTCATGGGACTCCCTATCGTCATCGGCGCCGCCGTCATCCAGACGCGCACCGCAGCTAAGGGCGGCGAGCCGGTGAAGGCGTCCGCGGACCCCCCACGCCGGGCGCCTCGCTGGCTCACGATGCGAGGCGCCATCCTGGGCGGCGTGCTCGCCTTCATCGGGCTCGGCAGCCTTGGTGTGGGCGTCATCTGGCTTCGCAACCGGGGCCGCGAGCTTCAACCCGACGTGGTCAGCGTCTTGCCTTTCCATGTGGTGGGCGCCGGGGTCGAGCTCTGGCGCGAGGGGCTCGTCGACCTCATGTCCAAGGCGCTCGACGCCACGGGGCAGTTCCGCGCTTCGGATCCGCGGGCGGTGCTCAACCGCTGGCGCAGGGAGGCGGGGGACCCGGATGAGCTTCCGGAGCCGGAGTTGGCGGGTGATGTGGCCGGGTCGCTGAACGCGGGTCGGATGATCTTGGGCAGCCTCATCCGCACCGGCCCTGACGAAGTTCTCGTCTCGGCCGATCTCTACTCCGTGCGCTGGCTGCGCCGAGAGGCAACGGCTTCGGTGGAAGGCCGCGAAGACGAGATAACGAGCCTCATCGATCGGCTGACGGTCGATCTGTTACGCTCGGTCTGGGAGGGCGACGACGTCCCCGACGTACGGGTTTCGGCGATCACGACGACGTCGCTCCCGGCGCTGCGCGCCTATCTCGAGGGCGAGCAAGCGTTCCGCCGCTCGCAATTCGTCGAGGCTCAAGCCGCGTTCGCCGCGGCGGTGGAGGCGGACTCGACCTTCGCGATCGCTCATTACCGCCTGGCCCTGAGCCATGGGTGGTGGAGCGGGATCGGGGGTGATCTTCAACGGCACCTCACCGCGGCGGCGCGCCACACGCAGGGGCTCCCCGAGCGGGACAGCCTGTTGATCGTCGCGAACAAAATCGCCGATGTGGACGGAGACCTCGACGCGATTCGCTTATTCGAGCGCCTGACGCGACGCTACCCGGACGATCTCGAAGCGTGGTATGGACTGGGCGATGCCTACTTCCACATGGGAGGGCAAGCGGGTCATCAACTCGATAGCTCCGTCGAGCCTTTCGAGCGGGCGCTGGCTCTGGACTCCACGTTCGCACCCGCGCTGATCCATCTCATCGAGTTCGCCTACGCCACAAACGATACCGCTCGCGGTCAGAGCTGGACGGATCACTATCTGACACTCGACTCGACGTCCTTTTACGCGCAGACCTTCAAGTTGCTGACGCCCCTCGCCTTCGGATCTGCGGAGGAATCTGCGGCGGCCGAGCAAGCCCTGGATACGATCCGAACGGAGCTCCACGGTTGGGTATCCAACAGACTGCGAGAGTGGGGTCCCAGCTCCAACTTGCCGTTGCACAAAAAAGTCGAGCTCGCCTACGCCGACCCGCGCCATCCCAACGACGAGCGAGGGCTCGCGCTCTGGAATCTGGGGATCGAGTTTATGCGGCTGGGTCAGGTGGCGACTGCAGTCGAGCTCGTAGAGCAGGCTCTACCTTTGTTCTCCGGTGGTTTTGATGAGGATGCGCTCTACCTGCTGATAACCGCCCGCGAGCTGGGCATCGCCGATGAATCCGCGGACGGTCTGATTCAGCGTCTACGGAGCAGGTTCTCTTATCCAGAAGGTATTTTCTGGATGGCGGCTACGGTCGCTAGCGAGGGTCGATTCGCCGATGCAAGAATTGGTGTCGAGAGGTTTCAATTCGTGGCCGATAGCTTCAGCGCAGCCGGAGATACGGCTATGGGTCGGTCGATGCAAGGGCAAGTGTGGACGTTGCGGGGCCGCATAGCGGCAATGACGGACAGCGCGGACGCGGCGGTCGCTCACCTGCGACGGGGCCTCCCCATGATCAACGGGTTTTGGACATGGCCGCGGGATTTGGATCGCTACTGGCTGGCGAACTTAATCAGGGATCGTGGGGGCGAGGACGAAGCGCTCAGGATCTACGGGTCGATTTATCAGAACCCCTGGCTCGAGGCGCTCGGCTATTTCGAGCGGGCCCAGCTCCACGAGCGGCGCGGCGAGGCGCAGCAAGCGGCCATCTACTACGTTCGTTTTCTCGATATGTGGGGTGACGCCGACCCACACCTCCAACCGCGCGTCGAGGCGTCGCGTCGCGCCGTGGAGCGCCTCGCCAGCGAGACGGTGGTTTCCGTAGACGGTACACCGTAGGGTCTACTACTACGCTGTCCATGATGTGGCGCTGACCCCTGGCGAGATCGTCGGGAACGCCAGCGCGCTGCTAGCCGACGATGACGACAAGATCTGAGTCTCCTTATTATACGAGTGATGAATTATGAGTGGTGAAGTTCGATACTGGATCCAATATCGAACTTCACCACCGCATCATTCATCCTTTGTGTTTGATGGTGACGCCGCCGTTGGTCGTGCTGGCGCGGATGGCTGTGCCGCCATCGCCTAGCCGGGCGGTGATCCGGCGACTGTCCAGTCGTCCTTGTATGGTGATAGGGAAGTCGATTCGGAAGCTGCCGTTGACGGTCCCTGATTCCAGCATCGCCGAGTAGTCCTCAGGGATGTACATCCTGACCCCGCCGTTGGTGGTCCGCGCATCCAGCCCGGCGCCCTGCCACCGCTTACCGGTCAACGTGATGTTCAGGCCGCCGTTGGTGGTGCGGCCGCGGATGTCGCCGCTCAAACCATCGAGAACGATCCCCCCGTTAATAGCTTTGAATGAGATGTCGCCCTCGACGTCGGTTATGGTGATGCCGCCGTTCAGCGTTTCGAGATCCAGCTTAGACTCGTTCGGGACGAATAGCTCGTAGCTCACCGACCACCATTCGTCGCGATGCCCCCCGCCGCCACCCGGCCCCTTCGCCTGGATGGTGGAGCCCGTTGAGATCTCTACCTCTCCGACCATTTCACGGGCCTCGCGCTCCGAGTCCGCATGGGCCTGAACTTTGGCCCGCAACAGGATTTCGTTCTTGTCCCAGCCCGCGACCTTGATCCCGCCGTTGGTGCGGCCATTGACCTCGATCACGCTGCGGTCGGCGGAGATCGTCATCTCGCGAACCTCGCAATACCGCTCGCCGTCGTCGTTGCTCCAGCGCTGGCGCTCACACCAGTCGTCGTCTTCGATGGTACGGACCTGACCGCTAGCATCGCCCGGAGTTGCGGCGACGGCGAGAACCATGGCCGCGCCGAGTAGTAGGATCCTCGATTGCATCGCAACCCTCCCATTGGTTGTAGCCACGGGATTAGACATGGTTCTTGACGAAAGGGTTGCACCGCTGAGAGGTCGGGGTTTTGGGGACCGCGCTGGCGGGGTCCCCCCCCCTCCCCCAATCATCGACGGACGTATATCTCAGACCCGCGCTCGCGAAACTCTGCGGCTTTCTCGGCCAGGCCCATAGCGCGGATCTCCTCGCTGATCTTCATGCTGCAGAACTTCGGGCCGCACATCGAGCAGAAGTGCGCCAGCTTCGCCCCTTCGGCGGGGAGCGTTTCATCGTGGAACTCTCTGGCCGTGATGGGATCGAGGGCCAGGTTGAACTGATCTTCCCAACGAAACTCGAAGCGCGCCTTCGACATGGCGTCATCCCAGGCGCCCGCCCGCGGGTGGCCCTTCGCCAGGTCTGCGGCGTGGGCGGCGATCTTGTAGGCGATGACTCCGGCCTTCACGTCGTCGCGGTTGGGGAGTCCGAGATGTTCCTTCGGTGTGACGTAGCAGAGCAGGGCGGTTCCATACCAGCCGATCATGGCGGCGCCGATCGCCGAGGTGATGTGGTCGTAGCCGGGGGCGATGTCGGTGGTCAGCGGGCCCAGCGTGTAGAAAGGCGCTTCATCGCACCACTCCAGCTGCTTTTCCATGTTCTCTTTGATCAGGTGCATGGGGATGTGGCCCGGCCCTTCGTTCATCACCTGCACGTCGTACTCCCAGGCGATTCGGTTCAGCTCACCCTGGGTACGGAGCTCGGCGAACTGGGCCTCATCGTTGGCGTCGGCGATGGAGCCGGGACGTAGTCCATCGCCCAACGAGAAGGAGACATCGTATGCCTGCATGATCTCACACAATTCACGGAAGTTGGTGTAGAGGAAGTTCTCTTTATGGTGCGCCAGGCACCATTTGGCGAGTATGGAGCCGCCGCGTGAGACGATCCCTGTGAGCCTGTCGGCGGTCAACGGTATATAGCGCAGCAAGACTCCAGCGTGCACGGTGAAATAATCGACACCCTGCTCGCACTGCTCTATGATGGTGTCGCGGTAGATCTCCCAGGTGAGCTCTTCCGGGGCGCCGCCCACCTTCTCCAGCGCCTCGTATATAGGTACGGTGCCGATCGGCACGGGCGCGTTACGGATGATCCACTCGCGGGTCGCATGGATGTTCTTACCGGTGGAGAGGTCCATCACGGTATCGGCGCCCCAGAGCGTCGCCCAACGCAGCTTCTCCACTTCTTCATCGATAGATGACGAGACGGCGGAGTTGCCGATGTTGGCGTTGATCTTCACAAGGAAGTTCCGCCCGATGATCATCGGCTCCACTTCTGGATGGTTGATGTTGGCGGGGATGATGGCGCGTTTCCGGGCAACTTCGTCGCGTACAAGCTCGGGATCCACCCCCTCGCGCTCGGCGATGTATTCCATCTCGGCCGTGATCGCTCCGGCGCGGGCGTGATGGAGCTGGGTGACCGGCCCCGTCCCGCGCAGAGCCGTAGGGCGCTGGAGCTCGACCGGTATCAGGTCCGCGTCAGCAGCTGTAGAGGAGCGCGACCGTTCTTCCACATCGCCGCGTCGGCGAATCCAGCGCTCGCGCAGGCGTGGCAGCCCACATCGGACGTCGTGCCCCTGGGGGCCGCTGGAGTCGTAAACCCGTAGCGGTGGCTCGCCGCCCGCCAGCGCGATCTCCCGCATCGGCACTTCGATGCCGTCACGCAGCTTGACGTAGATCTTGCTCGAATTGGGAAAGTGTTCCGCGTAATCTGTCGCCGCTCGATTCGTCCCGTTCGATGGACCGCCGTTGGTCTTTGGTCTAGCCGACATCTGCCTCTCAGCTCCTGTGGTTGGGGCTAGTCGGACGGTAGAGAGGGGCGGGTGGACTGTCAAGGAAAGACGGGCCTACCGGGCTCGGCTCCGCGCGCCTATTTTTGGTACTGCCTGGGTTTCTACGACACCATCAAAGGGGCTGCCACGTAAGGTTAGATGGATCTCGGACTGCGGACGGCGCGGAGGTACAGTTGATGGAAATCGAGGGACTTCTGGCCATCATCTTCATCTTCGGCATACCTAGCATCGCCCTCGCCACTCACCTGGTGTTCAGGCCGCTGCTCAGGGACGTCCTCGGCGCAAGATCGGACAAACTGGATCAGGCGCAGCGCGGGCAGTTGGAGAGCCGGATGGCGGGTCTCGAGGACTCGATGCGAGATCTGGATCAGCAGGTGCACCGGCTGATCGAGGCGGAGCACTTCCGCCGAGAGCTGGAGGCAGGACCGCGAGAGCGCCAGGTCAAACCCGAGTTGTGAGTCCCTCACTTGTGGCAGCAGCCCACCCCCGACAGCCTGAACTGAATGCGGATTGCCAGCTTGTACCCAGCGGCGACTGAGATCGCCTTCGCCCTAGGCGCCGGTGATGAGATCACCGGCGTATCGCACGCGTGCGACTATCCGCCCAAGGTAAAGCACATCGACAAGCTCACCGCGGCTCGGTTCGACCCGTCGGAGCTATCGAGCCGCGAGATCTACGATCAGAAGGTCGAGCTCAACCACAGGTTCGGAAGCCTCTCCCGGCTGGATGAGAGCGCGCTCTGGCGCGCCAAGGCGGATGTGCTCCTCACCCAGGGGCCGGGTGACTTCTCGCTCGTCTCGCTGGCTGGACTGCGTGCCGTCGCCGAAGGCCTCAAGCCGCGTCCCGAGATGGTGATCCTCTATCCCCGCCACCTGGAGGATTTGATCGAGGATCACGTGCGCGTTGGCTTCTTCATCGGGCGCATGGAACGGGCGCGGAAACTGGCTGAGATGATCCATCGCAAGATCGACAAGATCGCGGCCCAGGCGAAACCCGAGGGCAGGCGGCGCCGTGTAGCGTTCATCCAGTGGCTCAACCCCGGGTTCTCCGGTGGCTACTGGATACCGCAGCTGATCGAAGTGGCGGGCGGCAGAGACTGTCTGAACACCGCTGGCCTCTCGCCCAGCCGCTTCCGCTGGCACGACCTGGTCGCACGCGATCCCGAAGTGTTGGTGATCGCCTGCGAGGATCTGGACGTGGAGCGCACGCTGGAGGAGATCGGGGTGTTGACCGAGAACCCCGGCTGGTGGGAGCTGCTCGCCGTTCGGAGAGGGCGCGTCTATATAGGAAGCGGGACTTATTTCATTCGCTCGGGCCCGCGCTTTCTGTATGGCCTTGAAGCGCTGGCCTGGGCGATCCGGCCGGAGCTATTCCCCGAGCCCGAGCCACACGTCCTGCAGCGGATCACATATTGACGCCGGGCCAGACGGCGATAGCTTCCCCCTCTCCTCAATACGGGCGCAGGCCGGTAGCTCAATTTGGCAGAGCAACGGACTCTTAATCCGTAGGTTGAGGGTTCGAGTCCCTCCCGGCCTATAGGTCGTCACGAGCGCGTTGATCCTCGCCGCCTGACACCCCATCTTTTCTGTACGCGAGCCAACATCGCACAATCCGGCCTCAGGAGCCACACGCATGAGTGGCATCAAGCGACTCATCGGCGAGATCCATCGGCGAAGCCTCTGGCAGGTCCTCGGCATCTATCTGCTGGGTTCGTGGGTCGTGTTCGAGATCGTCCAGACCGTGACAGAGGGCCTGGGCCTGCCGCAGTGGTTCCCCGCGTTTGCCGCGCTTCTGCTGCTAATCGGACTCCCCATCGTCCTAGCCACCGCATTCGTCCAAGAGGGCATTTCTCCAACACAGCGACACGATCCGACGTTGATGCTTGGCGGCGAGCTGGAGGCTGACTCTGGGCCACGCGAAGTCGCAGGAGCGCGACGGCTTTTTACCTGGCGCACCGCAATCTCAGGCGGTGTGCTCGCTTTGGCTCTGTGGGGAGTCGTGGCTACGGGTTGGATCGTGCTTCATGGCGGCGCGACTGGCGGTCCGTCCGTCGATAGGAAATCCGTCGCCGTCCTACCGTTTGCGAATATGAGTGCCGATCCCGAGAACGAGTACTTCAGCGACGGGATCACAGACGACATTATTACCCATCTCTCCATGATCGCTGAGCTCAAGGTAATCTCACGGCAGTCGAGTATGCAGTACAAGGGCAGCGAGAAGAGTCTGCGTCAGATCGCAGAAGAGCTCGGTGTCGCTACCATCCTTGAAGGAGGAGTGCAGCGAATCGGGGATCGAGTCCGAGTCAACGCTCAGCTAATCGATGCAGAGAGCGACGAGCATCTTTGGGTAGAGCAGTATGACCGTGACTTGATTGATGTATTCGCGATCCAGAGTGACGTGGCCGAGCGCATCGCCCGGGCTTTGGCGGCGGAGCTGACGCCGGAGGCGCAGGCGCGGATCGAGCGCCGGCCCACCGACGACATGGAGGCCTACAACGCCTACCTCCGTGGGGAGGACTACGCCGGACGGGGAAACGCAGAGGAGGACATCCGGGTCGCCATCCAAATGTACGAACGGGCCGTCGAGCTGGATCCCGAGTTCGCCGTGGCGTGGGCCGCGCTGGCCCAGGAGCAGGCGTCGCTGTACTGGTTCCACTACGATCGCTCCGATGCGCCTCTGACGGCGGCGAGGCGGGCCATCGACCGGGCCCTGGCGCTGGATCCGGAGCTTCTGGAGGCCTACTTTGCCCGCGGGCTCTACCACTACTGGGGGCACCTCGATTACGACCGCGCCCTCGGCGACCTCGAGCGCGCTCGCGAAGGGCTCCCCGGCGACGCATGGGTCGTGGCGGCCACAGGCTGGGTCCGGCGACGACAGGGACGTTTCGACCTGGCGGTGGACCTGCTCCGGAAGGCCGTGGAGCTCGACCCACGGTCCGAGAACCCACTCTTTGATCTGGCCGAAACGCTCGAGCTCCGGCGCGAGTACGATGAAGCTTTGCGCGTGCTCGACCGCGTGATCACCCTGGCTCCCGACCGCAGGGATTCCCTGATCAGAAAAGCTCGTGTCCTGGCCCGCGGTCTGGGAGACCTGGAGGGCGCCTGGGAAACCCTCGAGTCGGCGTTCGAGCTACCCGCGCCGACCGAGTACTCTGCAGCTTACTATGGGGTCCTCGTGCAGCTCTACGCCCGAGATTACTCAAAGGCACTGGAGATCCTGGAGGCGGATGAGGAGGAGGTTTTCCAGACCCAGTTCTACTACCTGCCCAGACCTCTGGTGCGGGCACGCATCCTGGACTTCATGGGTCGATCCGCGCCCGCACGGGTGAGCTACGATTCTGCCCGCGTGGTCCTCGAGCGGAAACTGGCGGAGTTCCCGGAAGACCCGAGGCTCCACAGCGCCCTCGGTCTCGCGCTCGCCGGCCTGGGCCGGTCGGCGGAGGCGATTCGGTCCAGCGACAGGGCCGTGGATCTCCTCCCCATGGAACGTGAGGCGTGGCGGGGGGGCGACCTGGTCATCGACGCCGCCCGGATCCTGACGCGGGTGGGGGACGCGGAGGCGGCCATCGACCGGCTGGAGCAGATGCTCTCGGTCCCTAGCGAACTCACCCCCACCGGGCTCCGCCTGGATCCAACGTGGGACCCCCTCCGCGACCACCCACGGTTCCAGGCCCTGCTGGAGAAGTACAGCGAAGAGAACGAATGATCGACGTTAAGCTTAGGGAATCAGACGATCCCTACGAGTTCGACGTAACGGTAAGGGAACGAGGCACGGAGACTCGCCATCGCGTAACGATGACGGACGCGACCTACCGCCAACTTGCTGGCGAGCGTTCGACTCCCGAGCGTGTGATCGAGGCGGCGTTCGAGTTCCTACTGGATCACGAACCTAAGGAGTCTATACTTCGCGGCTTCGACGTAACAGTCATCTCCAGATACTTCCCTAGCTTCGAGAAGGACATCGCCGACTACTTGTAGCGACACTAATGCTGGAGAAGTACGAGTAGACCGAGACAACCATCATGATCACTCCCGAACCTATTATAGACATCAAATCACGATCACTCAGTCGATGACCCTATAATAGGTCGACTTTTCGATTTTGTTCTAGAAATTCATGAGGGGTTACAACGCCATACACGACGGGGTAAGGGGGGTGTCGGCGGTGGGCGGCGCGTGCGAGCGCCGAGGTGACAACGCCTACGCTAAGGGGCTATGGGGGGTGTCGGGGTGGGCGGTGCGAGGGGGCGCCAAATAAAGTCCCCACCGGGTTGGGGGAGTCTATCGTGGTGAGTAAACTAGTGTCTTCGAGGAGACGAGATGCGTATTGCGATGATCGGGGCGGGAGCGATAAGCGGGTATTTCGGCGGTCGGCTGGCTGGCGCGGGTGAGGACGTCGTCTTCATTGCGCGTGGGCGCCATCTGGAGGCGCTGCGCGGTGAAGGGTTGCGCCTGGATAGCCCGCGTGGCGATCTCACGCTCGATTCCGTTCAAGCGACCGACGATCCGGGTGAGGTCGGGCCGGTGGATGCGGTCATAGTGGGTGTGAAAGCCTGGCAGGTGTCGGAGGCGGCGCCGACGCTGCGGCCTCTCATGGGTGATGATACGGCAGTGCTTCCGCTTCAGAACGGAGTGGAGGCGCCAGCTCAGTTGGCGGAGGCGCTGGGCGAGGAGCACGTGCTGGCGGGCCTGGCCAGGATCATCGCGTTCGTCGAGCGGCCGGGACACATCGTTCACGTTGGAGTGGAGCCCTCGATCATTCTCGGCGAGTTGGACAATCGAGACAGCGAGCGCGTGCGAGGATTGAGAAGCGCATTGGAGAAGGCGGGAGTGAAAGCGGAGATCCCGCCCGACATTCACGTCGAAAGGTGGCAGAAGTTTCTGTTCATCGCTTCGGTGAGCGGCTTGGGTGCTTTGACGCGCGTGACGCTGGGCGAGGTGCGCAGCCAAGAAGGGACACGCCGACTGGTCGAGGGTGCCATGCGTGAGATCTATGCGGTCGGGCGCGCGCGGGGGGTGAACCTTCCGGAGGATGCAGTCGAGCGCTCACTGGCGTTTCTCGATGGCGTACCTGAAGAGGGCACCCCGTCGATGCAGCGCGACATCATGGAAGGCAGGCCGTCAGAGCTAGAGGCGCAAAGCGGCGCGGTCGTTCGTCTGGGCGCGGAGGTCGGCGTCGAGACTCCGCTGCATTCCTTCATCTATAACTGCCTGCTGCCTATGGAGCGCAGAGCTCGGGGCCAGGGCGATCGTTGAATGTTCAGCGGTTTCGGGGCGAATGGGCGCCAGGCGATACTACGCCATACATGATGGGCCAAGGGGGGACAAGCCCATCGCTGGAGAGGTTGAGGGGAAATGTGCGGTAACGCGTGTCGTCTAGACGCAAACTGTGAAAGGGAATACGAACTGCTTGAAGCGGCCCCAGAGGACGACGGCCTGGAGGCCGGACCGCTCGCGAGCTTCCTGGAAGGCTGCCTCCTCGTCCTCGATTGGGCAGCTCGAATCGCGTTCATCGGCTGGCGCGCTGGGCTGTGGCGCGAGCGGCTTGCGGGGGAAGCAGTATGAACGTGAGGCCGGCTGGCTTCTTTGTTAAGCTTAAAGAGGGCAAGTATTAGCTTCGGGACATGTTGGCGCACTCTCCGCACAAAGTTGCGACTGAGCGTGCGCTACTTCTCTAACGGAACACCTGGGACATCTAGGCCTTCCGCTTCTTCAATCGCTGCTCTGACCCACTCAAGCGGAATGAGTGGTTTGCCATCGGCGCCTACTTCTGGGCGAGCGTCTAGGTCGAGGTACCTTGCGAGTCTATCGAGTGCTGCGCCGACAGCGCTCGCTCGGTCGAGCTCGTATCCCGGTTCGTGTCGCTGGCGGGTGACCTTAACACGCCGGTCTCAGCAGATTTCCACCCGCGACCAGGTCCTCTCGCCCTGGCGCTGGCTTTCGGTGACGCGGTGACGAAAGCGGACGCCCTGGCGAGTCTCGATACGCTGGATATTCAACTGATGCTCGGGGCTCTGACGTATCTGTTGGGGCCGCGGCAATGGGAGGCGCTCCAAGAACTGGCCCTGGCGATCGAGAGGCGGGGCAGGGAAGCCGATTCGGTGGCGCGCGTCATGCCGTCGGCTCCGAGTCCAAAGGGGTACTTGTTTTGGGGCTACGCCCACTACCAGGGCCAGCTGCGCGCCGCCAGGCGGTTTGCCGAGGCCCAAGCCGCATCGACCAACGCCTTTTCCGGCGTCGGGATCTTGCCCTACTCGTGGGCTGCCTTGATCGGCGTTCCGGTCCCGTCGGAACTGCTCGATGTAGAAAACCAAGCTACCGCCTTGGCCGATCTGGCGAGCGGGGAAGCGTTGACTGTCGGGGGCGCGTTAGCTGCGCAGAGAGGTGATTGGGAGACGCACACCGCGTTGATGGCTCAACTGCGAGGGCAGGCGCAGGCCAGTCTTGCTGATGGGGATTCCGCCGCGGCGCGTTCTGCGAGCGTGTGGGCCGAGCTCCTCGAGGCCTACGGAAAGTGGCGGCGCGGGGATGTGGCGGCCGCCCTTCCTACATTCGAGCGCCACTTTCCCGGTCGACGTTTGGTCCAGTGGTGGCTGGGCGACGTTTACTTGGAGCTGGGTCGGCTGCGGAAGGCAGAGCAGGTGTTCCGCACGTACGTGTGGAATCAAGCCTACTGGGCGTTCTCATGGCACCCACTGGCCCACCAACGTCTGGGCCTCATCTACGACCGCTTGGCAGAGCGGGAGATGGCGGCAAGAGCGTACGCATACTTCGTGGACCAGTGGCGCGACGCCGACCCGGAGCTCCAGCCGCTCGTCAGGGCGGCCGAGCGGCGGCTTCAGGAGCTCACCGCCGAGCGGAGCTGAGCTAGGCGCTTCAACGGTCGCGAGCGAGAGCGAGCATGGCAACGAAGCAAGCCAGGTGCGCTTAGCGCGGCGCGACCACCAATGCTTCCAGGCGCTGCTCGAGAAGTACGAGCAGTAACCACGTCCCGACTAACTCCTGATTGTGCCGCTATTGTGCCGGTACTCAGCGGGAAGTACCGGTAAAGAAGGGGAAAGGGGCTGCGGTGATGCAGCCCCTAACTTAGCGCTTGTATGCGAGTTAGTGTCGGTGAGTACCTATGAGTACGGAGCCCGATAAGGACTCTTAATCCGTAGGTTGAGGGTTCTCAACAGCTCGCGCGCTGCGGTCGCTGTCGAGTGTGAAGCCGCTCCTGGCGGAGCGCCTTAACGGCGAGTCCCTCCCGGCCTACTAAGACCCTTTGGGTCGCCTGCTTTCGACCGGCAACGTACGGTTGAGGGTTCACCGCTTCGCGCTGCGCTCGCGGTGCGAGCGGAGCTCAGTGTGAACGCGCCTGACGGCGCGTTGACCGCGAGTTCTTCCCGGCCTATCGTATCCCGCCCAGCCCCTCGTGCTCGTGCACCGTCTCTAACCGGAGGGATTCGATGCCGCTATTCAGACGCCCCAACCTCGTCCTCGCAATGCTCGCCGCACTGGCTGCCAGCGTCGCCGCCGTCGGCTTCGAGCGGTCAGCCGAGCTGCCTCCCGGGGCCGGCGATCTTCCGAAGATCGATTGGAATGACAACGAAGTTCCTGCCGGAGCTCTCGAGGATGGCGTACTGACGTTACGGCT